>Ga0209045_1000132_pt1 | contig 93293 bp, 83 predicted proteins | sample SaaInlLV_10m_DNA_4_FD_184664 | JGI IMG/M metagenome (GOLD analysis project Ga0209045, IMG submission 184664) | Marine microbial communities from expanding oxygen minimum zones in the Saanich Inlet - Saanich Inlet SI072_LV_200m_DNA (SPAdes) (version 2) | ecosystem: Environmental > Aquatic >...
GGAGTTAGATAATTTTTATACTTCATAATTTTCCTTACTTATAAGTTTGTTTGCCCTGACCATTCGGCTAAGCTCATGACCAAAGGCCCCGCTCACCCTGAGTGATTTTTTCTTAAAAATCGTATCGAAGGGTTTCTTCGAGCGGTTCGGAGCTTTTCTTTACAAAATAATTGCTTATGAAAAATATATAAAGTGATAACTCAATAGCAATATAATTTGCTTCTACTTATAAATAATGAAGTGTTAAAAATAGAAAAGTAAAAAGTTTTCCGAGAAAGTTTTATGATTGTTTACGTTTTTTATAGGGAGATTTTTAGCAAGCCGCTCGTCCTGAGTGTTCTCCGAAGTTTTAACGAAGGAGAATGTATCGAAGGATGTACGCCGAAGGCGTGCACGGCGCTTTTTCAGAGACCGTCACCTGCGTTGCAGGCGATCCTTCGATACATTTTGCGTTGCAAAATACTCAGGATGAACGGTCTAGAATATATCTTTTTTAAAAAAATCAAATTTCTTATTCGCCTATTTTTTCATAAACAAATATATATCCGTTTGTTGCGATATCGTCCAGAGCGAATTTATCAATTGCATGCTTTGCAGGATCTGGGAAAACTCTACCTGCAGGAATTGGTTGGCTTGAAGTATCTGTAAAATGATTACCCAAATCATCATGCTTGGTCCACTTTCCAGTGTCCGAACGAACGTAAGTGTAATAATGGCCGGAGGCTGGTGTTGGGCCTTTATGAACCACAACCGCTTTTGGTTTGTATGTGGTTTCTTGTTTCGCACCGTTAGCTTGCGTAAAAGGTATTTTTACTTCGTCATCCAAGGTTACTGATTTCTTGGGCTTTGTGCTTCTTCCTATTTTTGGATCGAACTCAAATCGATTTAAAGAAAACGTTAAAATTTCAGGAGGGGTTTCCACAAGTTCCGGCCATTTTATAGCAGGTTTTTTTTGGCCATCGTCATCTGTTATTCTGTTTAGTATGTCTTTTCGTTTTTCTTCTTCGGTTCCGGTATCTCCAAAACCCACACGCTCTTTAGTTGAATAATGATCAAATGCTTTTTGTACACTTGTTATATCGGTATCAGCAATTTGTAGTGGCAGGCAAGGAAGACATTCTGGCACGCCGCTTTTTTCGGCATTTTCGACAGCAGTAGCTGTATCTTCTGGTTTATACAATTGTCTTGTGTTTTGTGTTGTTATTCGACAACTTTCTAAAGACGGGTGATTGTCTAAATGTAAAATCTCACCAAGTGTTCCTAGAAATTCTGAGGCACAGTGTTGTCTTCCTGGGAATGTGCTAGCATTAATTTCTGAGCTTGTATATCTTCCTACATAAGAATTAAATACACCTATAAAGGCATCAAATTTCACAGAACATTCTTCATCATCTTCGCCAGAACGTATACTGCCAATAACAGCTTTTAATTTTGTACGAACTTTTTCCTGTGATTGATGTTTTTGTATTGCCTGCAATGCTCCGTATTGTGCCTCACTAAGGCTTGCTTCTTGAATCGTTTCAGTCAGGTCACTATTTTTGGTGTTAATGGCATCTTTAATTTGTTTTTCTTTGCGTTTTTTATTTGCTGCTACTTGTTGGCGTAAAAACTTTTTATCACCGCATGTAAGTCTTTTCGATTCTTTTTGTTTAAACATTATTTTGGCTATTTTTCTTTTGGCAGCAGTTTCTTCTGAATCAGTGGATTGTCTTAGATCATAAATTCTTTCTTGTAGATGTTCCTCGTCGGTTAATTCTTGTGTTCTGATTGAAGAGGCTGGGAAATCTGTTAAATGTATCAGAGTTGCGTATTGGTTTATTGTCTCTGGTTCGGGATCAGTATCTGATGGAACTCGTTCTTGTCGTTGACATATAGTTTCTATTTTTGGATGAGCAGCTAATGCGTTGCACGTAGCGCTAGCAAAACAGGTATTGCCTCTATTCGCAGGACAACTCCATTCGTATGGTTCTTTGGCAGCGGCGGCATCATCGGCAGGTTCTTCTTCCTCTTCAACATCTCCAATTTCTGCTTCAGCAATTATTCTTTGTACTTCAGCTTCTATAGAATCTTTTTTTGTAGCTTTTAAAGTCTCGTCATCTTCCTGAGCAATTACTGCGGCAATAATTTTTTGTACTTCAGTTTCGATATATTCTTCTTTTGCTGCTTTTTCTTTTAAAATTCCGCGTGCAGCACATATTGTAATTCCGAGTATTTCTGCAACAATGCATGCGGCAAGAAATTTATGTTGTTTAATTATTTTGCGTGCATTTTTACGTTGATATTTATTGATTGGATTAAGAAGATTTGGAATAGCGATGGAAACGGATCTTAATGTTTTGAGATCTTTTTTGAATTCTGTTTTATTGATCGGTTGTTTTTTAATTTTTTTATATGCGAAATAACCAGGAATATTTGCAGCAACAATCGCCGCCGGTCCACCAAAACCAAGCAAAGCTGCTTGACTTGAATACACTTTGGCGTCAACTTGTTGGCTTGACATAAGCAAACAAAAAATAATTTTTATATAAGCATTATTTTTCAACACAATATAACCTCTATTTTTACCTAATATTCCTTATATAAAGTATATATGATAAGAAAATGTTGGTCAAAGCGCTAGCGGAACTTTACAAATAGAATCGTGAATGATTCATATAGAAAATTTATGTGGGAGTATGTGGTATTTTAGCATCCTTCGATACAATTTTTAAGAAAAAATCACTCAGGATGAACGGATTATATCGAAACCGTTCATCCTGAGTGGAATTTTGAAACCACGTAGTGTTGAAAAATTTTGTATCGAAGGATGCCAAAACAATCTAAGTTTAGGTTTTTTGTCTTGGAATTGTTATTTCTTGAAATTCAGTTTATTCTTCTTTTTCTTCAGTTTGTGTTGAGGCTGTTTTTTTATCTCCGTTTCCGCCATCGCTATCATCATCTTCTTCTGGCTCAGCCTCCTCCGTAGTTTTCTTCCCCCACTTCTTTTTCCCCCAATCCCATACTTTTTTAGCGCCCACAGCAGTTGCACCAATTCCTGCCGCGGCTCCAATTCCTTTAAGTACTTTTTCAGTTGTTGAACCTTCGGGACTTTCTTCTGGTTCTTCTAACGTTTCGATTGATGGTATTTCATCAGCAACTTCTGTTTCGTCTGCAATTTCAGTTTCACTAGTTGGCTCTAGAGCTGGTTCAGGTTCTTCGCTTCTTACAACTTCTTTAGTTTGTTCTTCCGCCCATGAAAGTTGCATTGTAATTGAACCGTCTTCGTTGGCGGTAAATATATTTTGGAATTCTTCTTTGCCAACTTTATAATGTACAAATAATTTTCTTGGTGCAGGACCATATTCTTCATCGCGCAAATATTCTTCCATAAATTGTATTGTGCATTCAGCAGTTTTTGCTTCTTGATTTATAGATCCTCTGTTTATTTCTTCTTCTACAAGAAATTTTACCGTGTCGATTTGAGAAATGTTTTTAATGTTTCCTGTTGCTGGGTTGCTAATTGGTTCGGGATTAATATTTCCATAAACTGCGTCAATAATTTTAATTGGGCCAGTAGGAATTTTTCGCGATTTTTGAATATGCAATTCTTTTCTAAATCTTTCGGATGTATTTATTAAATTGTAGAGTTCATTAATTATGCGAACTAATTTGTTGAGATAATTTTTCTGTGTAGCATCCGCAGGGGCGTATTCAACAAGTGCTTGATCGAATACGCTACTATATTTACTGTTCGCAAGTAATTCTGCATTTTGAACGAATTCATATACATTAGGTTGAGTTATTTCTTTCGGTAAAGCGTTGCTAGTTTTAGGATCTTTTCGCATCATTCCTGTTAATTTGATTAGTCTTGTGAAATGCGTATTTACAGATTCAAGTTCGTTGCTATTAAGTGTTTCTAATTCCAAGTATTTGGACGATTCTGAAAGATTTCCATCAGTACTAATTTTTACATCTAGCATTGTTTTTTTTAGTTTATTAATTTCTTGTTTTATTGTTTCTTCAATCGAATTAAGACGATTTTGAGCTAATTTGCCGAATGGTTTTTTTATAAAATCGGGCCAAGAGTTTTTTATTGTGTTGAAAACATTAAGTGCGGCTTTTTGTGTTTCTTGAATACCAGGAATAGTTTGTTCTTGCGGTTCCCCGTTTTTATTTCGCGGTGGCACATAATAAACAAATTTACATACTTCTAACAATGTATCTACAAATTCTTGTTTTGTAATTGTGGACATTAGTCCTCTTGCATGTTCTTGTTTGTTAATTAAGTTGTCTTCTGGCGATGCGGTTTTAGAAAGTTGAGTTTTCTGAGCTTTCGTCTGTTTGCTTTTTTTATCAAGTTTTAACCATTCATCTTTTCGTTTGGCTAGAGCGCTTGTAACACTGTTTAGTTCTACGATAAGATCACTTTTTTGAATGGGATGAGTTGTTTTATCTTCTTTTGAAATTAAACTGGAAGCAAGAAAATTTGCTTGTCTCATTAATGATTCTATATCTCCTGAAAGACGACTGTCTTTTTCTTTTTCAATATCTTTTTCGCGATCGAGCAATCTGCCAAGTCCGCCAACAGAAGTTGGTTTTTCTTCGCCGGATGTAGAAGAAGTTTCAGGTTGTGTTGTTTCTGCTTCTGCCGGAACATAATCTCTTTCTTCTGCATAATGATCTGAATTGTAATCGTCTTTTTCTCCGCCCCAGTAACTTTCTCCGCTTTCATACCGTGTTCTTCCTGGATAGCCTCCATAAGGTTGTTCCATGTATTTTGGCTGTCTACCAACACCCATATAGTCATGGCGTTTCATTTTTTCAGTGGTCGCTTTTTCGGCATCATCTTGTTGCTTTTTTTCTGTAGTAATCTTTTTTTTTGCTTCCGGATCTGTGACGACTTTTACAAGTTGTTGCTCGACTGGTTTAATATACAGATTAAGAGAATTTGCTATTTGCGATTTTAAAAATCTTTCTTGTGAAATTATTGAGGGAGGCAATGTCATTGTTTTTCTTTGTTTTTGTGGCAATCGGAGTTGTAATAAAACATCTTCTTCCGTTAGTTGTTTCTCTTCCTTAAATGTTTTTACTTTTTCTATGTGTTTTAACAGTCGCTCATGTAGAGATGAAAATTTTGTTGTAGCGGCTTTTATTTTTTCGCGAGTTTTTTCTAATTCAGGTTTTAGAAGTACGAGTAAAAAAGGTTGCAAACTTTGAATTTCCCCAATATTAGTTTGAATATTTTTAATTGCGGAACTGTGTGGTTTTATGGTGGCGATTGTTGATTCTTCGAGTTCTTCTTCTGTTAGCGCACGAACCAGGTCTCCTAATACTTGGCTAAAATCATCAAGTTCTCTGTTTAACTTTAATAATTTTGTTTCTGGGATTTTTATTACATCGGGAGAAGCTTTTTGGGAAGGAGTTTCGCTTTTGTCGGAATATTTCGGAGCTTTTTTTTCTTTTTCTTCTTCGTCAAATAGTTCTTCGAAAATTTCTTCCCACATTTCTTCTTCATCTGGATCGACAGGAGGAATTGTTGCGTTTAAAGAAAATTGCACATTAATTAATGCAAAACAGAAAGATATTGTGAAAATACCAAAAAGCTTTTTCATACGAACCTCATTAAGCTAGGATTTTCATAAGGTAGATATTTACTTATTGCAAAATAGCTAAAGTTGCTTTTGAATAGCAATAATACTTAGCCATTTTGCTGTTGCAGTAGGGGTTGCGTATAACAAAAGATGAAGTATTAATAATGCGAAAGAAAACAAAAGGGTTCTTTGTTATTGAGATTCTTATAGCGGTTGCGATTACTGCTATTATGACTAGCGTGTTAATGCGACATTTTTTGGATTCATGGAATATACATTTTAATGCATGTCAAAGAGTTAAGGTTTTAGAGAAAGTTATCAATTATATTGACGGTGGAGTTGAAAAACAAATTGAAACTCGTAGCGTTAGGGTTCGTGCTAGTAATATTTTCAGACATCAATTAAATGAACAATGCGGGGTAAAGGTTGCTGCGCCAAAGAACTTTTGGCTTAGCGAAGTTGCATCAGATTCGATTGATAAAATTTGCCACACAAAACGTGCAGATAGAACATGAAAAGAAATAGTGCTTTTTCATTGATAGAGATGATTGTGTATATGGGATTGTGTTCATTATTAAGTCTAGGGCTATTTCGCTTATTGTCAGAGGTTCGCACAAAATCAAATTTATCTTCGGAATTAAATTTAAAAATTATGCGTGGAGTTATTCCGATTGATATTTTGCGCCGTGATATGTTGGGTGCTACAAAAAATTTATCTGAATGGGATTTCGATAATATGGTTTTTCGCAAATATTATATTGACAAAAATGGGGTTGCGCAGAATTTTTGTGTTGGTTGGTATGTTTCCCGCGGAAATTTATATCGTTTAAAAGGACAATATGATTTTATTAAAAAAGGGTGGTTGCGTAAATCGCGTGGCCTTTTGTGTAAAAATGTAACGAATGTTTTCTGGAAGTTGAAAAAAAACAATTTAGGCTTTTGGGGCGGGGTGTTTGTTTCGTTTGATTATTTACAGGGAAAAGATGTTTTGAAAAAAGAGGCGTTTATTAACGTAAAAAGCAATGAATATAAAACATAAAGGTTTTGCTCTTTATCTTGTTATATTTTTCACATCTATCATTGGTGTACTTGTTGCAACATTATGGCAACGTTCAACTTTGTTTGTTGATCTTGTTAGATCTCGAGAAGTTTATTATAAAAACAAATATGCATCAGAAGTGATTTTGGACTATGGAATTGAATTGATAAAGCAAAATAAAAAGCTTTTTTTTACAAAGGAAATATGCGAACGAATGCCATTTACTTTAGATGTTAGTTTTTTATTTGAACAAACAACCTTTAAAAAAATTTTTGCATCAATTACAATAAAACCTCAAGCAGAAACAGGAGCTTTGTTGTTGCATGCTTTCTTGAAAGAAGAAGATAAAATATTATGTTCCATGTCGTGTTTAATTTCTCAAAAATATAATGTTGAAGATTCTAAAAAATCATTATTCGTGGTTGATCACATTACTATCGGCAATATTTTTTAGTTGTGCCTTTTCTTTTTCAAATTCATTAGGATTTATGATCTTATTATTTCCTATTCCATTATTTTTATTAGTGTATTTAGTTAGGAAGAAAAGAACTTTTTTTGCGGCAGGTTTTTTATGGGGATTTGTTGTTTTTGCGTTGCATAGTTTATGGTTGTTGCAGCTTCTTTTCGAAAAATCGAATGCGTCCTTTCTGTTATCGTTTTTTATATATTTATGTATTGTTTTATATTTTTCATTGATAAGTGGTATATGGTTTTTGGTCACAGGAACCTGTGCTCAATTTTTTAATACGTTTTTTAAAAAAGTGTCTATTTTTTTTAGTTTCATTGTGATTTACTTTTTCTTTATAAACAATTATGCACTTTGGTTTTTGTGCAATATAAAAGGGTATCCGTTTTTAAATCCGATACTTCCGTTAATTAGATATAAATATTTTCTGGTATTACTAACAGTTTTGGGTTTTGGGAAATCAAATATTCAAACAAATATTAAGTTTCAAAAAACTTCTTTCAAAAATAATATTATGTATGAAGTAATGTTGCCTACTGGTGAAAAGGGGGCGTTTATTGCGCCGAACGAGTTGCAGCCAGATATGCACGGAGTTGCTATTTACAAAAAATTAAAGAATTTAAATTTAGAAAAATTATCATCTAAATATAAATTTGTTTGTGTTTTTATGCCGGAAACATCTTTTTTGTCTTCTGATTTGGAGAAAGCAGGGTGGCTATCTTTGTGGAACAAAGCGTTGCCGGCGAAAGCGCATTTTATTTTTGGTGGTGTGCGAGAAGAAGAAGGGCGATGCTACCAAACTGTATATTGGATACATGAGGGTCGCATAATGTTGAATTATGACAAAAAACACTGCGTCGATTTTGTCGAAAACACAAACGGAATATGGAAACAATTCAAGTGGGCACGCGATCTTTTTTTAAGGGACAAAACTGCTTTTTGTGTTGGAAACAAAGATATTAAACACAAACTTGAAATTACTCCGGAATTGAATTTAAATCCATATATTTGTTCTGAGTTTTTTGTTTGTAAAGATGTAAATCATTTGGTTCAAAGACATTCGTTACAGGTTCTATTTTTAAATGATACATGGTTTAATTCCTATTTTATTAATTTATTAAATAGATACATGGAAATGAAGGTTTTTTTTACGGGGGAGTCTGTTTTGTGCGTTTCTTATCAAGATGGGTTGCGATATTTGAGTAAATCCCTATTTTCTGATACATTTTGAACATGTTTTATTATTCTACTTCGCCAGAATACCACATGGTTTTAAAACCTGGGAATGAAGGGCAAGTAGGACCAGCGTAGTAGGGCTGGCTTCGAAGAATTTCGCGCGCTTATAAAAATTTAAGACTTAAATTTAACATTTGAAAGGTTAATTATGAAAGTTGTTATGCTTCAAGATGTGGAAAAAGTAGGGATGATCGGACAAGTTGTTAAAGTATCAGATGGCTATGCTCTTAATTTTTTAATTCCAAGAAAACTTGCGGTTAACGCAACATCCAAAAGTGTTATTGAGGCTCATCGGCAAACCCAAAAAGTTTCTGTTGATAAAAAAGTTTTACAAAGTAAAGTTGCAATGTTGGCAGAAAGAATAAAAAATCTGCATTTATCATTGAGAGAGCGTGCGCATGATGAGGGCAAATTGTACGGAGCTGTTGGACAAGATGAAATTGTAGAACTACTTAAAAAAGAAGGTGTTGTTGTTAATCGCAAACAAATTGAATTTGCAAAAGCGATTCGAACAACAGGTGAACATAAGGTAACAATTCGCCTTTCATCAAAATTAAAACCGACGCTTACACTTAAGATTGTGGCTTCTGAAGAAAAATAAACTATATCTTGGTGTAAAGGAGTTTCTACATGGCTCAAGTCCGTGGAGGCGAGCGCGAACATTATAAGAAGACTGCAACAACGTCTGCGGAAGGTATTTTTGGTAAACGATTACCGTCTAATATTGATGCAGAAAAAGCTGTTCTATCAGCAATATTGTTAAATGCAGACAATATGTCACTTGTTATGGATATGTTATCTGCCGACGATTTTTATAGTCATCAACATCAAATTGTTTATCAAGCCTTAATTGATCTTGCGCATCTAAATAAAAAAATAGATATTGTTGTTTTGCAAGACCATCTGAGTACAAAAAAAACACTAGATGAAATAGGTGGGATTGTTTTTTTAATGGAATTACAAGAAGATATTCCAGCTTTAGGGCTTATTAAACAACATGCAAAAATTATTAAAGATAAATCTATTTTGCGTCGGCTCATCCATTCTTCGGCTGAAATTATTGCGGATTGTTATGATCAACAATCTTCTGAAATTAGTGCAGTTATAGATACGGCAGAAAGAAAAATTTTTCAAATTTCTAAATCAATAACATCGCAATCATTTGTACAGTTAAATATTTTATTAAAAAAAACATTTAAGCATTTGGCTGATGTAAAATCTCTACCGGATGGAGTAACGGGTGTTCCTACAGGGTTTGGCCAACTAGATCAAATGACTTCTGGTTTGCAAAAAGGGGATTTAATTATTTTGGCTGCACGACCATCGATGGGGAAAACTGCATTGGCAATGAATATAGCCCTGAACGCCTGGCGGGCAAATTTTTCTGTTGGTGTTTTTTCTTTAGAAATGGCCTCAGAACAATTAGTTCTTCGTATGCTTTCATCCGAATCTTTAATTCCGCAACAAAAAATAAGAAATGCGACAATTACATCTGACGAATGGATGGAATTAACCAATACGGCAGCTCGTCTTGCTGATGCAAAAGTTTTTATTGATGATACCGCAGGTCTTTCTATTATGGAACTTCGTGCTAGTGCACGCCATCTTAAAATGAAGCATGATATTCAATTGCTAGTTATTGATTATTTGCAGTTGATGCATGCAGGACAGAGGGTAGAAAACAGAACGCAAGAAATATCAATGATTTCTCGCTCTTTAAAAGCGTTGGCAAAAGAATTAAATATTCCCATTCTTGCCCTTTCGCAATTATCACGTTCTTTAGAAAGTCGTATGGATAAGCGACCATTACTTTCGGATTTGCGTGAATCCGGAGCAATAGAACAAGATGCGGATTTGGTTTCTTTTATTTATCGTGATTCTGTTTATAATCCTGATACAGATAATCCAGAGTTAACAGAGATTATTATAGGAAAGCAAAGAAACGGACCAATCGGAATTGTCCCGGTTAGGTTTATTGGGGAAATCACAAAGTTTGTAGATCTTTCTGATGAAGGGTATGAGTAACTAGGAGAAATTGGGGACAAGGAGAGAGAGGAGGAAGGTGGTTATTTTGGGCGTCGACCCTGGGTTTCATGTGACAGGATTTGCAATTTTAAAACATGAAAACCAAAAAACTTTTTTACTTGATTTTGGATATCTTCAAATGAGTTCAAAAAAATCCTTATCTGAAAGAACTAAAATTTTTTATGATTTGTTTGTCGAAAAAATAAAGAAAAATCAAGTTACACATATTTCTTTAGAAACATCTTTTCTTGGTAAGAACGCGCAAACTTTTTTAAAACTCGGATACCTAAGAGGAATTTTATATTTATTATCCTCACAATTCAAATTAGAAATTTCCGAATTCGCGCCGCGCGAAATTAAACAATCAATTGTTGGTTTTGGTGGGGCGTCAAAAGAGCAAGTTGCGGCGATGGTATTTCGAATGTTTCCAAAATTGAGCGAAGTAAAAACGATTGCCAAAAATGATGTGACTGATGCACTTGCAATTTGCGTGTGTGGATTTTGGAGTGCAAAACGGGTGGCGATGTTAAAAAGAGCAAAATAAATTCATTATAATTTTCCATTTATAATGAAAAATTATCGAAAATGATTGAATTATATTGAAACTTGCAAGAGTAGGGTAAATTTTGCGTTTAAAAGTTTTTGTATTGATTAATGGCTTGTGATATTAATTAGTACAATTTTTTTTCTTATAATTTAAATTTACGAGGCATATTTTTCGAAACTTCGAAAAATATGCCTCGTATCATTTTTAATAAAAGAGGTAAATGACTTGCGTCCGATAATGCATATTATGTTGTAAATATATGAATAATTAATAACTGTAAAGTATTATACGTTTAAGAATAAAAAGGACTTCTTTAAAAAATATATCTTTCTTTTTACCTTCTTCGTTGTTGTTTTTCTCTTTCTTTAACAGTAATAATTACGCGTTCTCTATCTAATAATTCTCGAGGTAAATCTCTTTTGCTTTCTTTGTTGCCAGAATAATAAAACATTTCAAGGCTTTTAAGATTACCAATTTGCCCTGGAAGTGTTGGTAAAGGATTATCATTAATAAAAAGTGTTGTAAGTTTTTCAAGAAAATAAATTTCTCGTGGCAATGTTTCCAGCTTATTGTAACCAACATAAAGTTGTTCTAGTTTTCTAAGTTTACCAATCGCCGGTGGCAATGTTTTTAGTTTGTTTCCAGCAAGAGCAAGTACTTCTAACTCTGTAAATTCACCAATTTCAGGCGGCAGTTCAGTTACAACGCCGCTCCCTAAATGTAGCTCTTTGATTACGATGCGTGGATTTCTGCTAATAAAAAAATTTAAGACTTTCGTTAAATATTCGGTGTTAACACTTGAATGAAAATTAACTACTCCATCCTCCCACCATACATCATCAATAACATATCTCCATGCATCCAATGTTGTAACACAACTTAAAATCGCAACAACTAGAAAAATTTGTTTTACTGTTTTCATAAAAATCCTAAAAAAAATTAATGATTTACCTGTTTCCCCAATAACTTTTATTTATCGTTCATAATAGCAATTAATTTGATAAAAAATTGTTTTTATCAAAAGGCCGCGTCTTCAATTGCTTCAATCGCTTCCTCTTCTCCTTGTCTGAAAGTAAATGGGACGTCGCCATTAATGATTACTACAGAGTCTCCGACTTGTCTTCTTACTTGCGCCTCATTTAATAAGTTACCAGTAATATCAAGTTTTTGCAGTGTTTTTAGATTCCTAATTTCTACTGGCAATGTAATAAGATCGTTACAAGAAAGATCAAGCCATTCAAGACAAGGAAGCTTACAAATTATTTTAAGAGCTCTTTCACTCAGTTGATTACCTCCAAGCCAAAGTCGCCTTAAATTTAAAAGATTCTTAAAGCTTTTCGGCAAATTAGTCAGCTTGTTATGCGAAGCCTTAAGTTGTACAAGTTTTGTAAATGTTCCAATTGCTTCTGGCAACCGTTCTAATTTATTTTCTGTCAAATAAATTCTGTTTATTCTTTTATCACCAGTAAACTCTTGTAAAATGTACTCGAGATCAGAATAATCGCTGATTTGCCTTTTAAGATCAATTTTGCCTGATTTATTTACCGAATTTTCTGCTTGCATTAGCAATTCATCTAAAGAAGGATAAGTACGTGGTGAATCTACCTGCTCAAACTCTTCTTCTTCTTCATAAGCACTTTGAGCAGAACTTCCATATGACACGTGCGAAGGACGGCGTTGTTGTTCCCCATCAAAATCTGGTAGGTCTGGACACCACGGCTCCACAATATCATCTCTTAATGAGCTCGCCCCACAACCAGCAAATCCACGTAAAATTATAACGCAACTTAAAATTGAAATAGCGACTAACAACACCAACTTGCTTTTTATCATTTAACCCTTACTAATACATAAAAATCTTTTGCAAAAATTGACTGCATTACGTGTGTTTTAACTATAGCAAAAGACAGCTATAGACCATAACTTATCAACGCAAAATTAGTATAAAAAAAACCGCCATGAGAGTAAACCCTACATGGCGGAAAGGAGAAAGGAGACTTCTAAAACGTCGTTACTAATAATCCACCCACTTGAGGCCGAAGCCTCAAGCGATGGAAAAAGGAGAGTAGTAATGAAGTCTTTTAATTTTTCTACATTTTTAGACTACAATATATAGCAAGAAATGCAAGCGGGTAGCAGAAACACACTATTTAAGCACAATGCCCGCACTTACTTTCTATCTGAAAATTAGCCTGCCTTTTCTAATGTTTTGCATCAAAAAATAAAAACTAATCAACCAGTACACATTTCAAGACAATTATTATCACATAATTAAGAATTTTTTGCAGATCAAAAGAAAAATTATACAAAAATAATCCCTCTTTTTTTATCAACACAACACACACAAAAAAACGCCACAACTGGCGTTTTTGATTAGAAATGCGCCACAAATTCTTCTATTTGAAATTTAAAAGCCCTGTCGCCCAGAGTTCCTTAAGTTTAAAAAGGCTGCAGCCTGCGGATTGAGTTAGCGCGAGTTGGTGTTAAGTTAGTAATATATTTTATTTAAAATTTAAACTACAGAGAAATTAATTGAACATTTTTAGAAAAATAATCATTCTTTTTTTTAAAAAATGATTTAAGCGGAACTGTTAAAAAAATCTGCGCCGAAAGATCTTGTAAAATTTTGCAACAATCTGAAAATCGCTTGTCATCAAAATCTGTTAAAAAATCATCAAGCAAAATCACTGCTGCCAATCCGTTTGATTTTAATTTTAAAAACTGTGCAATTTTCAATAAAAATACAATAAGTTTCTGTTGGCCACGCGAAGCATAAACGCGCGCTTTTTTATTTTGAAAACTAATTGTAAAATCATCAAGATGTATACCAAATAAACTTCTGTTCCATTTTAACTCGTCAGAAACTTTTTCTTGATATCTTTCCCAGAAAACATCAAAACTTTCTTTAGATTTGGTATTTTTGGGTCTATATTCAAGCGCTACGCGCAAATCTGACGGCGAAAAGTATTTGTCCAATAAATCGTTAACCGTTTCTTCTATTTCTTTTAAAAATGAAATTCGTTGTTTTTGGATTTCCCTCGAACATTCCCACAACTGTTTTGTCCAAATAAATAATTCATCTCGTTTTGACTTTGTAAGAACATTATTTTGAAATAATATACTATTTCTTTGTTCAAGAATCTTTTTGTATTCCTTAAACTGAGATACAAAATCGTTATAGAAAATCATTAGAGCTTGGTTTAAAAAAAGTCGTCTATATTCGGGTGCCCCTTGAACTAATTGTATATCATCTTCTGAAATACCTATTATTCGATAATAGGCAACAATATCTTTATAGGATTTGATCGATTTCTTATTTAATTTAACTAACTTATTTTTATTCTGAAATCCCGCTTGAATACAATGTGATACTTGATTTTCTAACTCATCAAAATCAATTTCTATAAAAAAACAATCCGCGCCGAGCTTAACTAGCTCGGCACTACGATTAGTTTTAAATGATTTTAAATAACAAGCATAGTGTAAAGCTTCTAGAACGCTTGTTTTACCCGAACCGTTTATTCCTTCAAATACAACAATCCGATTATTGAAATTAAAGGTTTTGCCTGTAAAACAACGGAAGTTTTTTAGCTCAAGGGACTTTATAAACATGTAAATAACAAAGAATTATTGTTGTGCATTAAAAACCGGCATTACCAAAAGAGTAAGTGAATGATCTTCATCTCCTGATTCAAAAATAATTGGTTTTGCAGGATTTTTAATCATAAATTTTACATTCTCTTCACCTAAAACTTGCATGACATTTAATAAATATGGAGAATAAAACTTACTTTCTACATTCTCACCCTTATAATCAGCTAATTTAATGGATTCATCTAGTTTGCCAACTTCTTTATTATGCAATGAAATATCCACCGTATCAGGTTTGAAAACAAAATTGGTAGAAACAAACTGCCCCGCTAGTAAGCATCCGGCCCTTTTTAATGTTTTTACAAACGCACCCCTTGCAACAACTGCGGGCATAAAACCTTCCTTGTCCAAAACTGGTTGATATTGAGGAAACTGATCTACAATAAGTTTTGTAAAAAAATTAAAATGTGTACCAGAGAAAACAAGCTGACTGCCACATTCGCCAACAAAAATTTGTTCTGAATCCGAAGTATCAAGAATTTTTTTAAGTTCTAAAACAGCACGCTTTGGCAATAACCACTTTTTTGATTCAGCAAGAGAATAATTCGCCGACTGGGCACGGGCTAAACAATGACCATCGGTGGCAACCATAGTTAACCCTTTATCATCACATTCAAAAAGCATTCCATTAAGTGCACTATTTGCATTATTACTTGGTATTACAAATGAAACTTTATTGAGAAGTTTTTGTAAAAATAAAGTTTCCATATTCATTAAGTTTTCAATGCGTTCTGGGAATGGAGGAAAATCTTGCGCCTCACGAATGTTCAATTCTAAATCAACACCACCTGATTGTAATCTCAATTGATTATTTTTTATTGTGCAGGAAATATCCCCGTCCAATTCCTTTACCAATTCAAAAATCCTTTTCCCTGTAATCAAAAAGCTCACTGGATCAGTCAAAGAACTTTCTATTGCTGCACTTGATTGTAAACTAATTTCAAGATCGGTAGCTTTTAACGTTAGCTCTCGAGGTGTAATTTGAAATAAAATAGATTCTGTAACATCGAGTGTTGTTTTTTTTGAACATATTGGTTGCATAGAAGAAAGCATAGATAATAGTGCTTTCTGTTCAATTTTAAATGTTTCGCTCATAATAGAATCTCTCCATAATTATATTGATGTAAAAACTCAAAAACACTTATTTAAGTATAAATAATGGTACTAAATTCGCAACTCCTAAAAAAACTTCCGTGCCTCAAAAAAATTGACTCTTTTGAAATTATTTAATAACTTATATATTGTAATTTTAATTAAAATTAGTATGCATTGTTCTTGGGGTTTATAGTGAAAATAAATAAATTAATTGTTGTTTTTCTTACTGCAATTGTAATGAATTCAATTAAACCGTGCGATTCTTATACAATTCTCAACGCTTATTATAAAATTCTTATGACTCCAGAATCTACAACCAATGAACTTACCGGAAAAGAAACAATTAATGAAATACATATCGAATTACAATCATTGTTCAAAGAACGCAAACCAATGTCAACAGAGTTTCTCGATACATTAATACAAGAAAACATCTTTTTTTATCAACAACAATTTCCCGAAGCAGATTTCTTTCTAAATCTCTCTGATTCTGGAATTACAGAAATACCTGAATGCATTGGCTGTTTAACAAGCTTAGTATATTTGAATCTTAACAATAACAATTTACACGACCTGCCTAACTCTATTGGAAATTTAAAAAATCTATACAAACTAAACCTTGCCAATAATGGTTTCTCAACACTCCCTTCAACAATACAAGAACTGTCAACGTTAATATGGATCGATATTAGAGGAAATCACATAATTGAACTTCCTGAATACATTAAATACATGCAAGAAAACCAAGGATTAAGTGTTGAATTCTAATCTTTTAATATAAAAAACTCGCAAAAACCTTAATAAAAACATCTTTTTCAATATAAATAATTACAATTTCAAGAAAAATCGTTCAAATTTGCACACTAAATCAATTCGAACTAAATATATTGACAAATAGAAAAGAATAAGTATGCTTATTATTGTGATAGTTTATGTTTAACTACACACAAAATAAGGAGTTTTATTATGAAAATGAAAAAATTGATTGCGTTGGCAATTTTTATAACCAGTATCGGCACAAATTTTGTCGTAGAAACTGCTCCGCGTTCACCAGTAAATAGATTCCGCGAAAGTATTAAACGATTACCCTTTGCCATACAAAAGCCACAAAGATTAACTACAACAGGCCATAATCCTGTCCAATTATTAATAACTGATCTAGAAAGACTCGGATATACAAAATCCCCTAAGGGAAGAAGCTATTTTCCAGCAAAGAACAAATCCGTCGCAGTTTATGCATTAAGACAAGGCCAACCGGTAGCAGTGCCTATATTCCAAAAACAATCGCAACCTACAATTTCTATACCATATACATATAAACACAAAGACAGATATGTAACTAAATGCAAAATTGAATTGACTGGCAGAAATAATAAACAAATTTTACCATTTAAATATACTAACAGCCCACAGATAGGACAAAAAACTGATATGTACCATTCTTTTCCAACAGAAACAGATGAATACATATACAGACATGGAATCGAAACAAAAGTAAAAGACAGATTTAAAGAAGGAGTGATAAATAAAAAAATTGCGATTCCAGGAGCATTAATTTACCCACTCAATGAGGGGCACAGGGCAAAATATGGTAATTTCGTTTATATATTTTATCCAAATGGTGATAGCTGGGTATGCTTTCACAGATGCTTTGAACAAGGTTAAATATAAACAAACATAGTTTTTTCTTTTTCAATTAAGCTCGTGGATGTTTTTTATCGTAAATCTCACGAACTTGTTTGTTTTCTAAATGTGTATAAATCTGAACTGTTGTCAGTTGTTCATGTCCAAGCAATAACTGTAAAGATCTAATATTCGCCCCATTTTTTAATAAATGTGTTGCAAGAGAATGTCGCAAACTGTGCGGAGAAATTTTCTTTGTAATACCAGTTTTTTTAATAATTTTATTCAAAAGAATCCACAATAATTGTCGCGAAACAGGTTTGACTTCTTTTTTATAAACGGTTGGAAAAACGTAACGCACCGCTGCGGGTTTTGCATTTTTAGGAATTAATTTTTCAATTACAACATCAAGATACATCCGCAATAAATCCAAGATGTTCTTGGGTAGCGGAACCATTCGTTCTTTATTTCCTTTTCCCAAAATATTTATAAAACCAGTATCAAAGTGAATGGAATCAATCGTTAAATTAACTAATTCAGAGACTCGCATGCCAGCGGCATACAAAAGATAGAGCGCTACTTTATTTCTTATTCCGCGGTATGACGTATCTTTGTCTGCAACTTCAAACAACTGCTCAATCTCTTTTTCTGTTAAATAAATAGGAAGAGTTTGTTCAATCTTAGGAAAAATAAGAGATATTGCTTTGTTTTTTACCCAGTTTTGCTCATGCAAAAAAGAAAAAAACAATTTAATTGAAGAAACTTTTCTAGAAAGCGACTTGGCAGAAAGCCCGCGCTTTTTTAAATGTTGTAAAAACTTTTTAAGGTGAGAAGTTGTACAATTATTAATATTTTTTTTTGATTTACTTAGATATTCAAGTAACTGCAAAATATCCGTTTTGTACGCAGAGAATGTATTATGTGAAACTCGTTTTTCTGTTGCAAGATATGTTTCAAAGTGCGCGAGATACTGATCGTTAGTCTTCATTGCTCTCCACATAATTACATTTTTTATGATATTTATAATGATTATTGAGTGTATTACACAAAATGGCAAGAAGACAAGCTCAAAGCAAAAGTAGCTTTTATTTAATTTCCTGATAAAGTAAGCTTCAATAAATTTATTTGGGGAAGACGTTTAATCATTTACATACATTACTAAGGGTTTTTATGAAAACAATAAGAAATGTTTTATTAGCGGTTGCAATTTTAAGTTGTGCAGCGACGCAGGTGAGTGGCGGGACAGATTTTAGTTGTATGGGACCAAAAAACGTGTTGAATCTTAGAAATAACGAGTTAACTAATAAAGGTTTACAGACGATATTACAAAAAGTAATAAATAGCGGTCGAGCAGATTTAATCAAAAAGATTGATGTTTCTTTCAACGAATACTTAACAAGATTGCCTCTAGTTTGTGCGTTTGTAAATCTTGAAAAGCTTTATACGTTTGGATCTGATAGCATAATCTTGCCTGAAGAACTAGGTAATCTTAAAAAGCTTAAAAAGATTGCTATTAGTTGCAATTGCGTCTTACCTCGGTCGCTACAAATACGCAGCGAAAACGACAGTTTAACCGTTAGTCGCCCTTTTATTGATGCTGATTTTTAATCATTTACACGTAAACGCCTTATTATTAGCAGCAAGAGGTAAATTAAGCTTAGTGTCTTATCATTTTATGTATGACGTCATTGAATCTTTTTAGAAGTTATACAGAAAAGGCACGATACAGAGTTTACTCTGTATCGTGCCTTTTTAGATTTTCGAACGGATTAATAACTCTTTGCTACCAAAACATCCGTCTTACTTTCTTTCTCACAAGCAAAACATGTTTTATGCTTTTGTTCTTTAAGCAAACAACGGATAGTTCCCTTAAATGGTTTTAAGGTTGCTTCGCATTCCGCGCTCCCGCACCAACCGGTTTGATAAAAACCAGGTTGCGAATCTAACTTCTTACCAATAGTTTCTAATTTTTCTTCTTGGTACCAGCTATCTTCCATGCGTTTTTTTGCGCGCGCGAAAAGTTGTTTTTGAATTTCTTCTAATAGTTTTGTTGTTTCAGTTTCAACTTGCTCCATCGCAACAAATTGTTTCTTCTTTGCTCTTTCTGGTTCAGCGCGATTGACAAGAACGGCGGTATTTTTTTCTATATCCTTTGGACCAATTTCAATTCTGACCGGAACACCGCGAACTTCCCAGTGAAAGAATTTTGCTCCGGGAGTTTTTGTTTCATCAAGATCAATTTGTACTCGAAGTCCTAATTTTTCTAATTTTTCAAAAATACTGTTCGCAGCATTTAAAACTTTTTCTTTTTCTTCGTCTTTTCTAAAAATTGGAACAATCACAACTTGGATTGGCGCAACGTTCGGAGGAATTATTAAACCGTTTTCATCACCATGCTGCATAACTATTCCGCCAATCATTCTTGTCGCAACTCCAAAGCTGGTACAATATGGAACTTTAACATTTCCATCTTTGTCTTGAAATTCTAATCCAAATGATTTTGGAAAACTATGCGCAAGTAAATGTGAAGTACCAAATTGTAACGCTTTCCCATCTTGCATTAATGCTTCAATGCAATAAGTTTCCTCCGCACCAGCAAAACGCTCGCTCGCAGATTTCACACCCGGAATAACAGGAATAGCTAAAACATTTTCCACAAAATCTTTATACATTGCGATTTCTTGTTCTGCCATTTTAACCGCTTCGTCGCGCGTTGCGTGCGCGGTGTGACCTTCGTGCCACAAAAATTCGCGCGTTCTTAAAAATGCGCGCGGCCTCATTTCCCATCGCACAACATTTGCCCACTGATTAATTTTTAGTGGTAAGTCGCGCCACGAAGTTATCCATTTTGCAAACATGTGATACATCATTGTTTCTGATGTAGGACGAATCACAAATGGTTCTTCAAGTTTTTTCCCGCCCGCGTGTGTGACAACTGCAACTTCTGGAGCAAATCCTTCTACATGCTCTGCTTCTTTTTTTAAAAATGATTCAGGAATCAACAAAGGGAAATATGCATTTTTCGCGCCAAGTTTTTTTATGCGCGCGTCTAAATTCTTTTGAATCTCTTCCCAAATTGCATACCCGTATGGACAAATAACAAAGCAACCCGGAGTTGGGCTGCTGTCGACAAGTTCTGCTTGATAAATAACATCTTGATACCACTGTGGAAAATCTTTTTTGATATCTGTAAGCTTTTTCATATTTATTCCCTTAACTGCAATACCTATTAATCAATTAACTTTTATTTCTTAAACTTGTTTTCTGTTTCTAAGCCGCTCGTCCTGAGTGATTTGCGTAGCAAATAGTATCGAAGGATGTACGCCAACAGCGTGCACGGCAATTCTTCAGAAACCGTCACCTGCTTCGCAGGCGATCCTTCGATACTATTTGCTACGCAAATCACTCAGGACGAGCGGCTTAATAAAAATATCCCTCAAAAAACAATTTCTAAGAATAATAAATTCAAAATTAACGATATTTAGTATACAGGGAATTTAACTTACTTTAAATAAAAAACCCTGCGACAATTTGTCGCAGGGTTTTTTATTTTTTAACTAATTCTTAAAAATTAATTAAAATTTATATTCCGCACTTAATCCAAAAATCATTACAGGTGCGTGTCCAAGACCATGGTTTACAAAACCAGTTGTTTCATAATGTATTGTATTTTCATTTGCAACCCCTTCGAGATCTTTGTAAAGATCGCCAGGGAAGAAAATACCAGCAACACCACGTAGCACAAGAGCATCAATAGGTTTATAAACACCGTAGAAGTTGACTTCTGTTCCTAAGAACTTGCTAACGTTTTGGGTACTAAATGCACCTGAATAATATCTCTTTGGTGCTTGGGATTCCCAGAACCATAGAACATTAGAACCAACTATCATGCGGTCATTATTAAATGGTTGATACATTGCGCTTGCACCAAGATGTTGCAAGTTACTTGTGTCATCAACATTGTTTTGGGCATAGCCAAGACGTGTTGAATAGTCTGTAGGACGAGGTACATAACGTAAATAAAGCATAATCCATGATTGAACATCTTTACCAATATAATCATGATCGCCGTAAGGAATAAATCCGCGATAACGTTTACTCTTTTCAGTGTTATATGGATAATGGTCACCAGAAATATAACCCGCTGCACCAGCAACCTTTAATGGATGTTTTTCAAACATATAAGCAACATCCATTAACGCCATATAACCGCGATAATCTATTCTGTATTCATCGCGGAAACGATCTGTTGCGTTAGTATATGTATTATCAGAGGCACCATTTTGTGCAACACCTTTATAATCACAATCTGACGCAAAAACAACCGCCGCAGATGCAACTGGAGCATAGGCTGCATCAAGCAATACCTTGCTATAAACTTGCTTTAATGTGCCGGCATCGTTGTAAACAATAATTTCATTTCTATCGATTGCATATACTTGTTGATGCCCAAATTGTCCTGCAACTTCAGCATTAACAGACCAACCTTTATGATAGAAATCAAACATCAAACCAACTGTACCAAGACGTGATGTTGCATCAGCATCAAATTCAAGTTTATTTTCTGGAGAATCTAAGTACATAAAATATGGGTTAAACTTATAAAATCCCCACTCTTTACTGTTGTGTTTCAAATTTGAATCGGCAGTAAATAATCTGCGATCTTTTCCTACACCTCTGCGAATAGGAACTGCTGGATAACGACGAACATTTACTATGTCTTTTGTGTCATAAATAGTCGAACTGACTTCTGATTGATGTGAATAGTACAAAGAATAATCAATATTATTATTAATATCACCATAAACTAAAAAACCTGGGTGATTGTAACGAGTCTCTTCTGCTCCGTTTTCTGCAGGATGCAATTCATCTGTTCCCCAACCAAGATATTCAATATTCATTGGTGATGGACCAAAAGAAATTCCTCTACCAAGTTTGTGTGGAAAGTAACCACCCTTAACCGAAAGAGTATGTCTTGAAGGCCATTTTAAAAACGTACCTAGATGTAAATCCAACCACGCTTCTTCAAGATATGTTAAAGAATTAAGTGTTTTGTGAGTATGTTTACCAATATCAATTGAAAGAAGTCCGTCATATGTATAATCAGTTGTAACAACAACATTTGTAGCACTAAGCGGAGTATGTCTATTTTCTCTCTGCCAGTAACCATAATTACTTAAACGAACAAATGAATCTAATGCGCTTTTACCATACTTTTGAAAACCATATTGTGAAAAAAGATCTAATTCTACTTTTTGGCGTACGAATGTATACTGATCATCATTACTTCGACGTAATGTTATAACTTTATCAAAAAAACATGGTTCCAATTTAATCAAACCACCAATAGAAAGATCTATGTCCTTAGTCGACAAAAAAATGTTACCGGGTTTTAATGCAGGACTTTCTAAATCTAAACCAAAATCATCTTTGGCACTTACACTTAAACACAATGTGCTCAACGCAACAATGGCAAACAGCCTCTTAAGATGCCTCATACTTTCTCCTCTCTCAAAAACAACACGCCTTTAAATTAAACCATTTCCTAAAAATCTACCTTGAAAATTAAAGAGCGACTTTACCTCCTCTTCTCTAAATTTTCTCCTTTCCTATCTAAATTTTCTATAATTTTTCAAAGATCTGCGTACACTCTTTTACGAAAAGTACAAACACTATGATAAATAGAGGATATGCACCTTGTCCAGCTTTATTTTTATTTTCTTTTCTGTATTTGCATATTTTCGCATCTCTTTATACGCAATTCTTGCCGGTAAAATAGGCATAAACCTATAATTACACATACTAGTGAAAAACCATAGTGCCAGGTAACAGATTCTTTTAAAAACAACCAACCGTATACTGCACCAAATATGGGAGTCAAAAACCCTACAAACGATAAAAGTGTAAAAGAATATCGCTTTAATAAAAAACCATACAAATTATAAAAGACAACATTCGAAGCAAAAATCAATAGAAACAAATATCCACAAAAAGGAACTATATTAAAAACTTTTATAGTTTCAAACCCCTCAAAAACAAACGCCGTTCCAAAAGCCAAAATGCCACCACTCAACATAGAAACTCCATTTATCATTGGCAACGAATAACCTTTATTAATAAGCTTTTTGACAGGAAACCACCCATATGCTGCGGAAATAATAGCAAATAACAAAACTAATTCAGGTATCGAAATTTTTAAAACTTCTGTTGCAATCGCAGACAACTTATCATGCGTCATCAATATCGGAATCATGCCAATAAAACCAACAACCATTCCAAGTATTTTTTGCAAAGAAAATTTTTCTAATTTTAAAAAATATGAAAATATTGCAACAATAAATGGCGTAATTGAATACATAAATACGGCTTTTGTAGAACTAATTCCTTTTGATAAAGCCCAAAACTCAGGCACAAATGCAAAGTAAATGTTAAATAACATTACTTGTGCAAAAAGCCAAAAATCTTTGCGTCTAAAAATAATTTTTTTTCCATTACTAAAATACTGAAATACAAGAAAAAATAATCCTGCAATAGTCATACGCAAACCAATTGTAAAAAATGGTTTTGCGTATAAAAGAATTGCTTTTGCAAATGTATATGTAGATGCAAGAACGGCATAAAGAAAAATTATAAGTATCATGTTCTATTACCACTTTCTACGATAAGCCCAATAAAAAACGAGCATACAGCCAACAGGAATACAGTAAAAAAACAATAACGATAAAATATTTCGATCCAACAACAACGATGCAAAATTTAAACTTACATAGGAAAGTAAAAAAAGAATACCGGATAACACAATACTTATAAGAATATTGCTCCTTTTTTTACCAAAAATAAATATTGTAAATAGTGCCATAAATGGAAGTAATATCTGCCATAAGATTTGTATCAATCTTTTGTGGAACTCTTTCCATGCAAAATCGTTGAGTTCTTTCTGCTTTAGCAAATCGCGCAAAGTTAAAAACTTAGGATGTCGGAAAACAGTATTTTCTTTTTTGCCAAAAATTTGATTTGCTGCAACTTCTAAATGTTTAAAAGATGAAACATAATGATGTTCGCTATCTGTTCTATACAATGCTCCATCTTTTAGTGAAAATATATTATCTAAAAAATCTCCTTGTTTAGCCGTTACTATCGAACGTTGACCATCTTTTTCTTTAAACATGAAAACGATATGTTCGAATTGCATTTTACCAGAAAGTATTAATTTGTTTTTAAAAAATAATGTTGCTCGTCCACCAATATTATGAAATTTATTTGATTCAAAATTTTCTATGTGCTGTTGCGCTAATTTTATAATAAGTCGCTTACCCCTCCAATAACTTTCTGGGGCCCACTGAAAAACAAGTGGTATATAGAAAATGCTAATAACAAATGAAAAAATCGCAACAGAGCCAAATAAAGCTCTTCGCGCCCGTTTCCAAAAATAAAAATTTACGATTTCATCTGCGATAAAAAGATTTCCCAGAGGAACCTGAACTGATAAACATGCAGCTAGAGGACTTGCAAAAAGCGCAACTAACGGAATAATAAACAAAAAAAATGAACACAATTTATATGTAATTGGAATGGCAATAATACGAACCATCAAATCGCATGAAGCAAAAATTGGTATTAATGCCGCTAATATACATACAAATAAAAAAAAGAATTTTTTCAGATAATACGAAAAAAGCATAAAATTTTATACCGTAAACTCATCATCAATAATCGAAACTCGTTCAATATGCAAAGCTTTCCCTGTTTCAATATCAATTTCCATCCAAGCTCCATTTATAGAAAATGGACCAGTGGTTTCGACCTTAAACGCATTCGGCATTTGAGTTATAAAATGTTCTGTAACGATACTTTTGTTTACACCAAGAGCTGAATTTGTCGCGCCAATAAAACCTAAATCTGAAATAAAACCTGTGCCATTTGGCAAAATACGTTCATCAGCCGTTTGCACATGGGTGTGAGTACCAACAACACCAGAAAGTTTTCCATCAAAATAAAAACCCAACACTTTTTTTTCAGACGTTGCTTCCGCATGGAAATCAACAAAAATAATTTTTGCTTTTCCCTTAAGATACGTTAATAATGATTCCACAGCTCGAAAAGGACAATCTAAATTCTCTTTCATAAAAACACGCCCTGCAACATTGATAACTGCTACAGGAATACCTTCAATATCAAAAACAACATACCCCTTTCCAGGTGCCCCTGACGGATAATTCGCAGGACGAAGCAATGTTTCATTTTCTTGTATGTATTGAACAATTTTTTTATGTGCCCAAATATGGTTACCTGTTGTCACAACAGATGCGCCACTTTCCTTAAAAAATTCAAAATCATGAGGCATTAAACCGCGGCCATTTTTTGCTGAATTTTCACCATTCACAATAACAGCATCAATATTAAATTTTTCTTTTAATCTAGGAACCCATTTTGCAAATAAAGCTTTACCTGGTTCACCAACAACATCCCCAATAAATAAAAATCTCAATTTTTTTTTCATATTTCAACTCGGCTTTTTAATATTTATATCTAATAAAATACTGGATAATTGTAACACGGCAAGAAAAACTTTTCTATATCCGACCTGATCACATAATAAGAAACTGCCATGGGACTTTTTGCCATGGCAGTTTCTTAACACTATATAGTTATCGCTTATTTGGCATATTCAATAATCCGCTTTTCACGGATAACATTAACTTTGATTTGTCCGGGGAAGCTAAGTTCTTCTTCTATTCTTTTTGCAAGATCACGAGCTAATTGTAATGCCTTTGCATCATCAACTGTTGTTTCTTCTACAATTACACGAATCTCTCTTCCCGCTTGTAATGCGTATGCTTTTTTAACACCTTCAACATCATTCGCTATTTCTTCAAGTTGTTCTAATCTTTTTATGTAAGCAGCCAACGTTTCTTTGCGAGCTCCTGGACGAGAAGCTGAAATAGCATCTGCAAGATGAATAATGATTCCATAAATACTTTTGTGTGAAATATCATCATGATGACTTGCAATTGCATCAACTATTATAGAATTCTCACCATGTTTTTTAGCTAAATCTGCACCAACTAACGCATGCGGCCCTTCAACCTCTGCAGAAACAGCTTTTCCAATATCGTGTAATAAACCTGCACGTGAAGCTATTTGCGTACTTACTCCTAACTCGGATGCAATCATTCGAGAAAAGTGCGCTACCTCAATACTATGACTTAAATTATTTTGAGTATAACTAGTCCTAAAGTGCAATGCACCAACAAGTTTTATCAGTTCAGGATGCATGCCTACAAAATCAAATTCCAAAATAGCATTTTGGCCAAGCTCTTCAATGTTGGAATCCAACTCTTCCTCACACTGCTGAACTGTTTCTTCAATTCTGGTAGGATTAATTCGCCCATCTTGAATTAATTTATTCAATGCTCGCTTTGCAATCTCCCGACGAATTGGATTAAAACCAGAAATGGTTATAACCTCAGGCGTTTCACCTATAACAAATTCCATTCCTGTTGCCATCTCTAGTGCTTTAATATTTCTTCCTTCTTTACCAATTATTCGTCCCTTCATTTCTTCATTTGGCAAATGAATGACACTCGATGAATGTAGTGTAACTTGTTCGACAAGATATCGTTGCATTGCAGTACATAAGATTTCTGATGCTTTATCTTTAGCAGTTAATCTAGATTCTTCCTCCACTTTGGTTAACCACTTTTGACTATCAAGCTTAACTTCTTCCTGCAATGACTCGAATAGAACCTTTTTGGCTTCTTCTCTTGTCATTACACTAATCTTTTCGAGCTTATTGACAAGATCTTGATAAATCTTTTTCAACTTGGTTTCATCCGTATTAAGTTGATCTAAACGCTTTGCAAGCTCTCGCTCCTTGCGCTGCTGTTCATTGCGTATATCATCAAGCATCAACTCTCTTTGTTCAAGCGTATCTTCTCTTTTCTGATATTTATGCTGAAGCCTCTGTGACTCAATTTGAGTTTTTTTCGCTTCCAACTCAAAATCGCTACGCCGCTTATGCAATTCGTCTTTTAATTTAAGAAAAGCTTCTTTTTTTTCTTGCTCTATGTTTTCTCTTGTTTTCTTTACTAATTCTTGCGTTGTTTTTGCTGTATACTGAAGTTTCCTTTTCTTTAAAGTAATATAAGTGATGCAGGCTATTAAACTAGCCAGCGCACCACCTAAAAAACTTATTCCAACTACATTTATCATCGTTTTGCTTTCTTTTTTTAGGCAACCTACATTGCTTTCATATAAATACAACTACATTTTTCAAGCGGGAAAAAAGACAGAAACTAATGTTCGAGCAACTATAAGAAGAACCCGAAAACACTAGACGATTATGAAATAAGACAGAAATAAAACACAGCTGAAAGAACGTTATGTAGCAAATCCTAAAAAAGATACTTCCCTATAGACTTATTCCTATAAGGTCTTATTAAGCTTAGCAACCAGCTCTCCGGTTTTAGTTTTATAGCGAAATGCAGTTTCTTTTTCTTTAACAAAATCAACACCACACTGTAGCGCGGCCAATACAGCAACTTTTTCAGTGTCACCAACTGAAGCCTTCCCCACAATGTCTTTCATAATTTGATCAATTAAATGTGCAGCCTTGTTAACAACAACCACATCTTCATCCGTAACAATCGGATATTCTTTACCAAGAATCGTTATCGTTATTCTTTTAGGTTCACTCATAATACTAATTTATCCGGTTTTTTCTATCGCCTTAATACCTTCTAGTAATTCTTCTATTGCACCTTTGACAGCAGTTTTTTCTTTTGTCAGCAATTCTTTATTATCGTGTTCTTTTAATAATGAACCTTCAAGTTGTGCACACTTGTCTCTCAATTTTGTATTTTCAACTTTTAATCCACCGTTAAAACTTTGCAACTGTCTATTTTTTTGAATTACTTCGAGAACTTTTTTTTCAAGTTCTAATAACTGCTTCATTCAGTTTCCCTCTTCCCTTTAACCAAACTTTTTTCACCCCATAACGCTTTCATAGCGTACTAAAGGCATATTGCGAAAATCAAGAAGTTATGCCTTTTACCTTTTCGACTACTACAGCAAAAGCTTTTGGCTCAAAAATAGCCAACTGACTCAACATTTTTCTGTTGAGTAAAATATTCAATTTATTAAGACCATTTATAAACTGGCTATATGAAATTCCATTTAATTTGCATGCAGCACTAATTCGCGTTATAAATAAACGTCTAAAATCTCTTTTTCGCAGTTTTCGGCCAACAAAAGCAAATTCAAGTGCTCGCAACAATGTTTCTTTGGCTCTTCTAAAAACATTTTTGCGCTGTCCCCAAAACCCCTTTGTTTGTTTTAATAATTTTTTATGTCTTTTACGGGTCATAACCCCACGTTTAACACGACTCATTATTCAATCCTCACTTAACCAATAATAATTACTTTTACACTTAATCTCGTAATAATTCACATAACAAGTAAATCAGAAACAAAAAACTAAACTAACACCATTTAGTAAGGCAAAAGCTTAGAAATATTTTTTTCATCCCCTGCTTCAAAATAACCGAATTTTCGCAAATCTCTAACCTGTTTTGCACTTTTTGCCCATGCATGGTGTCTTCGATAAGCACATGACCGTCTAATTTTTCCAGAACCTGTTTTTGAAAATCGCTTTTTACTCGCAGAATGAGTTTTCATTTTAGGCATAAATTATTCCTTTTTCATTCTATATTATTTTTCTTTTATATATATAATTTTAGACCAAAAAGGACCTCCTCTTTGATCTGGCTCTTCTATCAAAACCCCTAAATCTTGCGTAACAAGATCATTTCTAATGCGTTCGAAAAATTTTTTCCCAGTTTCATTCATCGTTGCACGCTCACGCCCTCTAAATCGCAACGTAAACTTAACACGCTTTCCTTCTTTAATAAATTGGAACGCATGATTCATTTTCGTCATATAATCTTGGTCTTCAATATTTGGACGTATTTTTACTTCTTTAATTTGAATTATTTTTTGGTTCTTTTTCGATTCAACCTGCTGCTTTTTCTTGGTATACAAAAATTTACCAAAATCCATTATCTTTGCAGTAACAACGTCACCAGATTCGCTGATTTGAACTAAGTCCAACGATGCTTCTTCAGCTCGAGCCATCGCTTCCTTCTTCGACATTTCACCAATATTTTCGCCAGTTTCAGTAATAACACGAATTTTATTAGCTCTTATTCTGTCATTTACAAAAACTTCTTTTTGATTTCTTGAAGGCTTCCTGCTTTTACTCACTATTTTCTTCCCCTTGAACAGGTTCTTTTATTTTTTTATAAACAGCATCCAAAACTTTTTCAGCAAAAGACTCTACCTGCAATTTTTTCAGACAATTATCACGTCCTTGTGCAATTTTTTCACCATCAAGTGAAAACCATGCTCCTGACTGAGTAATAATTTTATAATGTAACGCCGCATCAAGCAAGTCTAACTCTTTGCTTATTCCTTTTCCAAAAATAAGATCGACTTCAACTTTTTTAAATGGTGGCGCAACCTTATTTTTAACAATTTTGATAGACAACCTATTACCAAAAGGGCTGTCATTTTTTTTCAAAGTAGCAATTCGACGAACATCAATACGCACTGATGAATAAAATTTAAGTGCATTTCCACCAGAAGTCGTTTCCTTATTCATAAATGGCAAACCACCAATTTTATGACGAATTTGATTAATAAAAATCAAAACAGCTTTTGATTTATGAACGATCGGAGTTAGCTTTCGCAAAGCCTGCGACATAAGACGAGCCTGTAGTCCAACATGATGATCTCCCATGTCTCCTTCAAGTTCGGCTTTGGGAACTAAGGCTGATACTGAATCAATAACAAGAACGTCAACCGCTCCAGAACGTATGAGCATTTCGGCAATCTCTAACCCTTGCTCACCATAATCTGGTTGCGAAATAATTAAATCATTTATATTAATTCCAATTTGAGAAGCATAAGAAGGATCCATCGCATGTTCCGCATCTATAAAAGCACAAATACCACCAGCCTTTTGCGCTTGTGCTATAACATGCAAAGTAAGGGTTGTTTTGCCAGATGCTTCAGGTCCATACACTTCAACCACCCGTCCTCGAGGTAATCCCCCGACCCCTAATGCTTGATCTATTAAAATAGAGCCGGTCGAAACTGTAGCCATTTCTCCCTGCGCATGCTGCCCAAAAAGCATAACCGAACCTTTTCCAAATTGCTTATCAATTTGCGCAAAAGCAACTTCCAGGGCTTGTTTTTTGTTCAAATCAATTTTTGCATTACTTTTTTGCTTCATTTGTTGCATATAAATTTTCTTCCTAAATTTATTATGACACGTATGTATTTATCAAATTTTTGTATATTTCTATTCTAGCATTTCTCTTTAAAGATGCAATAAATGCCTCATAATACAGTCGTTTTTTTATCACCTTTTCATCTTGAATAATTTTTTTTCTGGCTTTTTGATATTTAGCAATATCAAAATCATCTTGTTCTCTCAACTGTACAAGATAATTATCGCGATCATGTTTGTATAATAAAACTTGCTTTGGATCAGTTAAAGCAACTGCTTTTTCGATTATTTGTCCGGCATCTTTTAATTCATCAACTTTTTCAGTTCCCGTTACTTTTTTTGTTTTTATGAGTTTAAAATTATATTCTTTGCAAATATCATTCAATTGTAGTCCTTGCAATGCTTTTTGACGAACCTCATTCAAAGTTTCTTTTTGAAGTTTTTCAGCTTGTTCTTCGTAGTAATCCTTAGTAACATCTTCTTCGATCTTATTAAAATCTGGAATAAAACTTTTTTGAGTATCCGTTACAACATATAAAATATGTTTCCCTTTTTGCGCAAAATAACCATATATAGTATTTTTTCCGTCTTGTGAAAATATTTTCGCATTAAGTTCATTTACTATTTCATTATCACTAGTTTCATCCTTGTATAAAAAATTCGTTTTATTTGTTGTAAGTTTATTTTTTTGTGCAAAAGAAACAATCTCATCCTTATTTGATCGTGCTTTGCGAATTACAACTTCTAAGTCACCCTTCAAAGACGTAATCGACTTTCTCTTTTTCAATGTTTTAATAATATCATCGCGAACATTTTCTAATGATTTTTCTTTCGCTAAAACTCGATCTTCAAGTTTTATAATTTCAAAACCACGTTTAGTTTTTATAATTTCAGAAATCTCACCTTTTTCTTTTAAGACTAAAAACGCCACCCGCTCCAGCTCAGGATCGTATGTTCCGCGACTAAAAAAATCCAACAATCCACCTTTTCCAGGATTAGTTTTATCTTGCGAATATTCATTTGCCAACTTAGCAAATGAATCTGGATTTTCTATTGCTCGTTTATATATATTTTTTGCTTTTCTCTCTGCAGAAATCACCACATCTGGTGACGCATCACTCGGAACACTGAAAACTATAGTTCTAATTTTAACTTTTGGAGGAATCCTATATAAAGAAAACTTATTTCTTTCGTAAAAATTCTCTATAGACTTATCATCAACAATAATTTTTTTTGCATATTCTTCCGCTGTAAGAATCCAATACTGTGCTTTACGCTTTTCCCCAATGCAATAATTTGCTTTATTCTTTTTGAAAAATACTTCTATCGGAGCTGTATCTGTGGCATTTTTCTTTGTTTCTTTTACAAAATAATCAAAAGGCAAAACCGCTACAAAAAAATTTTTCTTTACGTTTTCATGCTCAAACAATTCTTTGACTTCATTTTCAGAAAGATACTCGGATGCCTCCATAAAAGATTTTACTTGATTCCTCTTAAAATCCCCCTCCTTGCTTTCCTCAAAATCCGAAACGCTCATATGAAAACGACTTAAATACCGTTGATAGGCATCCATATTAATTCTGCCGGTTTGATCAACGATTGCCGAACTCACACTATTTCCAAGTTCTTCAATAAAATATTTTTGGTCTAAGCGCATATTAAAATCAAAACTAATACCATCAAGAAGTTTATTATTAACACATGTTTGCAAAGCACTTTCTTCAAGGTTTTGTGCTCCAAACATTTGTGAAACCTGATCAGCAGACACCCCAAAGTATAAAGCCCAATCATCCAAGGCAGCTTTCATATGTGCATAAACATGGTGGAAATCTTTCAGTGAAATTTTTTTGCCATTAACAATAGCAACTTTAATGGAATCTTTTGTTTGCGCTGACTTCATAAAAAATGTTGCTGCGCCACCAGAAAACGCTAACGACGCCAAAACAACCCACCAAACAGTATTCCACTTCTTTATTTCTTTTCTAAACAAAAAAATCACAGAATCACTCCTTCTTTCGTATTTCCTCTCTTACTTTTAATAATCTTTTTATTGTTAAACTTATTTGTTCAACAACGTTTTCACCAATTGAATGTAATGTTATAGTACGACAAATATTAGAAATTTGCGAGTTCTCTTTTTCTAATAATTTACTAAAAGTTTTCCAAAAAGTAAGCTGCCGTTTAGCATATTGCCTCGTTTCTGCCTGAATCATACTAATAATATCTGGAAATTTGTCCCTCGGTTCTCCTTCCTTAATCCATTTAAAAATTTCATAATAACCTATAAATCCTTTTTTACATAAAAAAGGCATCCAATCGCCATTCGATAGCTGTTTTATCTCTTCTATCCAGCCATTATTGAACATTTCGATTGTTCTTTTGTTAATATTTTCAAATAACAAATCCTTTTTCGGAGCTAAAAATATAAATAAGAAATCAAACTCTGATTTATATTTTATTTTATATTTTGAAGGTTTTATCCCTGTTGTAAACCAAATTTCCAATGCTCTTTTTGTGCGATATATGTCATTAGGATGAATTTGCAGAGCTCTTTCTGAATCAACTTCTTCAAGCTTTTTCCATAATTCACTTGCACTTAAATTATCTAATTGTGTTTGAAAATCTAAATTTTTTTTGTTTGAATAATGTTCTGGAGGAGGAAAAAAAATAGACTTAAGATAGAAAAGGGAACCTCCAACAACAAGTGGAATCTTATTTTTATCCCCAATTTCTTGAACTTTTTGTAACAATAGCTTCCTGTATTTTATGACATTGAAATTTACAGGCTTAGTAACAATATCAAAAAGATGATGTAACGGTTCCTTTTTTTTCCAATCTGGTTTTGCAACCCCAACCGAAAGCGGCTCATAAAATTGTGCTACATCAGCATTAATTATTTCTACATGATTTTTTTTCGCTATTTCTAAAGATAATGCCGTTTTGCCAGAAGCAGTTGGCCCAGTTAAGAAAATTACGAACGGCATTTTTTGTGTCGATGTTTTCATATGAATTTATTTAAGAAAATAACTCAACATTATTTTTTAAAGATTAGAAGAAGGCGTTTGCTTCGATTGGCTATATTCAAAAGAAACGTACTCTCTGAATGGAGCCCTGATTTCACGAATAATTTCATCGCGAGTTTTTGTGCTTACAACAACAATTTCTTGAATAATTAAATCTTCTGTCATATTAAGCAAATTTCTCTCTCCAAATGAAAGATCTTTTTGTTTCGCGATAAACATCAAATCTCTATAAACTTTTGTTAACTCTGCTAAACTTCCACGCTGTATTTTAAGTTGATAATCTTTGTTTCTCTTATTCCAACCTGTTGGAGTAAAGTCTACAGACCCTAATTTTTGCTCGGGAGGTTGGTATAGCTCATTTAGCGCTTTATCAATATCCGAAAGTTTACTTAAAGCCCTTACCCCAATAGACTCAACATTTTTAACAGGAACAAGAATGGTCATTTCCTTAAAAAGAAATTGTAATTTAAAAAAAGAAACGGCACTTTCAGCGATAACCTTATTTTCTATAGAATCGATATTCGCAACACCATGCCCGGGGTAAAACACTTTATCTTTCAACTTAAACATGATCAAAACCCCTTTGTTTTTTTGTGGAAACAAAATCTATAAGTACTGTTACAGGATAACACATGATAAAAAAAATAGCACACGCTTATCAAAGACGATGCAGACAGAACACAATGCACACTGTTTTTTGTTACATATTGAAAAAGTAGTTACACAGTAAAAAAGGCCCGCAACCAGGCTTAGGTTGTACCCTTTGCCTTGCAGACCTTTTTCCCTAGAAAGATCGCCCCCCGACCCTTTGAACATATGTTACCATAAAATAGTTTCGCAATGTAATAATTCCAACAATCTTTTCCTAAATTATCAATAAGAAGGGGTTTTTCAGTGCAATAGTATTTTTTACATACATATCCTTTATAGATATACTGACTTTATGGAAAAAATCGAAAAAAAATTCCATTCAATTTTTAAATGGAACACAATTGGAAGTTTATTTTTTGAAGCTATGCATATTACATACCAATTTGCATTGTTGAAAATTCTAGGTTCATCTAGATATGGACTAATGGGATCCATTTTCTCAATCTTGTATCTTACTATCTATTTATCTGACATGGGATTAATGACATCACTACCAACGTTCGCCAATGTTTTCACTCAAAGCAAATCCAATTTCAGAAAATACTTTAAGCGCTATGTAACCCCAAATATTTTATTCCTAACTATCGGAATTATTATCTCCATGGCTTTTTATTCTTCATTTTGGAAAGCAAATTCTACTTTATTGCCGCCACTCTTTTTGGTTATATCCTTACTTATATTTGAAGCAATACGAATGTTTTTAAGGTTTTTTTTACATACACAATTTAAAAACAAAGCAGTTGTTGTTTTAGAATTATCGTTGATGATTTTGTATGTTGCGTCCGTTTTACTTCCTTATTATGTAAGTAACATTCCTATAACAATCACAAAAGTTATTGGGCTTTACCTTTTTAATTCCGTACTTTCTGTTGCTTGTTTTATTTTTATAACAATTCGGTTATACAAAAAATTACCGCAAAAAGAGCTCGTTCCTTACGAACATTTTAAAAGAAAATCTACGCACGCTCGATTTTTTAATCACGCTACACACATCGGAAAACATCTCATTTCTGGAGAATTTTTAGTTCCACTTTTTGCTATTCATTTTGGCTTAAAACAGGCCGGACTATTAAAACTTGCAAGCATTGTTGCGCATTCAACAAAAGCATTTTTTAAGGCAGCAATAAATTTTTCTGGAAATGCATTTCTTTCTAACTTAAAAAACAAACCGTTAGAATCTCGCATTTCTGCATTTTATACACTCTTTAAAAAATTGAACAAAATTATCTTTTTTATTTTTATAATTCTTCTTATTAATTTTCATCCACTTGTAAGTCAAGCAAAAACAACGGGCAATCGTTCCGCTTTAATATATCTTTTTATGTTTATTACAATAACACTCATTCAACAACTTTGCGTTGCATACGAACAGTTTTATATCGTAGAAAATGCCGCGCATAGGCTGTTTTTAATTAAAGTATTTGAATTTATTATGTTTTACATAGTCATTGGATTGAGTAAACATTTTTATCCAAACACAACATTATTAAGTATTGTGTGTATACAAATAATAGGGTTTGGACTTCTTGCATTAAATGCATATGCAAAATGGAAAATTAAACTTATTTTTAAAATTGAAACAAAGTTTATTTTAAAAACGGTTCTATTTGGAAGCCTGATTTTCCTGCTAATAAAATCATTATAAAGAAAACTGACGAATCTCCCCCTGGAAATGAAGGCCTGAAACTTTTAGAACCTGCCCATCTCTCTCTAGTATTAGATCATCATATAGTTCAAATTTCATTATTGTAAATCCGTGCCTTTGTGCTTACGCACAAACTGCATTCTTGTCTAAATTATTATCTCCTACACAAAGCTCTTCCAATCCTCTATGCTCCCAAATTGTATCTGGCAGAACAAAATATCCGTTACAACAAATAGAAAGTCTCTTAAGATGTTCAAAACTGCGAATATCAGGAATTAGACATCCTTTATTTTTACTAAAAACGAGTGTTTCTAGTAATGTAAATAAAAAAATTTCGTCTGGTAACACTTCAAGTTTGCTCTCAGTAAGCAGAATTTCTTTAATTTCTTCATGCAACCCAACAGATAGCCCCAATTTGTTTTGAATAAGGCCAGGGTTAGTCCCTCCGAAATTTAAGCGTTTCCCTCCTTGTGTCCTTGTATCAAGAAATGAGCCCAAATCCTCCATTCCCCACACCTGCGTCGTAGAACAACTTAAAACTGCAACCGCAAACACTATGTTTCTTATTCTATTCATAAAAACCCCTAACTAATAAATGATTAAACTATTGTAAGTCCTTCGCCTGTGTCCGCCGTAACTCTAAAAGCGTAGAAGGAAGCACAAAGTACGTAGCCCCCAAATTTATAATAAGTTATCCCAAAAACAGGAAAAACACAAATTCTAACAACAAACTTATCGACAAAAAGAAGCATCACGAGTTGCCGCGCGGCGCCCTTTTTCCATTTTTAGGAATCTTGATTAAAAAACTTTAATTTGCGTTTTTCAAAACTTTTTAAACAAAAGTAATTTTTAATAAATGAATCTACAGAAAAAAATAAAGAATAAGAAACGTGGATTGGTTTTAAACGCGTGTGTGAAACGTTTCGCGTACGATTGGTTTTAATGTTTGCATGTGCTTGGTAGGTGGAGTGAACATGGGAGTAGGGGATTCAACCACCCCCCTTTTTAGAATTTATTCTTTTCTTATATACCTTCCTTTATAATTTCTTTCTTTTCTTTCTTTTTTTTCTTTTTATTTATGTAATTCCTTTTCTCTTTCTTATCTTCTCCCCCCTCTTAGTCACGGAGTCAACACACCACGCCCCGTTTTAAAAACATTCAGCAAAACATTCGAGCTTTCGTTTTAAATCATTCAGCAACACTTTCATCCGTCATTCATAACAGTATTCCCACGGAATTTACCCACGAGCCCACAAGCTTAGTAGCCCACGGGAAAAGGCGTGGTGTGGAAGACGGAGTGTGGAATCGCGTAAACTCAAAAACTCCAATTGTTAGCCAATATAAATATCACCAATGCTTTGATTATCAGACACTGCAGTGCCAATAACAGCCCTTTCCGTAAAAAGCTACATCATTAATGTAGAGTTATTTTAAATATAATTTGCCAAAAAAGAATGCGCGAATCTTCGTATAACCGCGCACATATTAATCGCATACGCCCTTCCCTCGCAAAAGAATACGTTTTGACGCATAACCAAAGATTTTAGTGTATGATGCTAAGATATTTTAAATTCCGATTGACAAATCTTCATTGAGCGACTAAGATTACCTTAGTTTGAAATTAAATTCGAAAAGCTATTTCGAAATTCATATACAAAAACAGAAAGGGCCTTGATGGCAAAAATTATAGGAATCGATTTAGGAACAACAAATTCAGTTGTATCCTTCATGGAAGGCGGAAAATCAAAAGTCGTACCAAACCAAGAAGGTGAAAATACAACTCCTTCTATTGTTGCTTTTTCAAAAGATGGCCAACGACTTGTTGGTTCAATAGCAAAACGGCAAGCTGTAACCAACTCGGAAAACACAATTTTTTCTGCAAAACGTTATATCGGAAAAAAATTCGCAGATATAACTGAAGAAGATAAAAAACATATTCCATACAAACTTGTAGAAGGAAAAAATGGAACTGTTGTATTCGAAATAAAAGGGAAAAAACATACTCCACAAGAAATTTCTTCTGCGATTCTTCAAAAATTAAAACAAGCAGCAGAAAATTATATTAATGAAAAAATCACAGACGCTGTTATTACAGTCCCTGCATACTTTAACGATGCACAACGGCAAGCAACAAAAGACGCCGGGACAATCGCCGGTTTAAACGTAAAACGAATCATCAATGAACCAACCGCTGCTGCATTGGCATATGGTATTGATAAAAAAACAAATGAAGTAGTTGCTGTATTTGACTTTGGGGGTGGAACATTCGACATCTCAATTTTAGAAGTTGGTGATGGCGTTACAGAAGTTAAATCAACAAATGGGAATACTGATCTTGGCGGTGACGATATTGACAAAATTATCATCAATTACATGGTAGAAGAGTTTAAAAAAGATCAAGGAGTAGATTTACATCAAGATAAAATGGCTTTGCAACGATTAAAAGAAGCTGCAGAAAAAGCAAAAATTGAACTTTCTGCAACAATAGAAACTGAAATTAATTTGCCATACATTACAGCTGATGCAAGTGGACCAAAACACTTGGTCATGAAATTAAGTCGCGCCAAATTTGAAAATTTGTGTGCAGATATTTTTAAGCGTTTATTCGAACCATGCAAAAAAGCATTGACCGATGCTGGAATAGAATCAAACAAAATTAATGAAGTTATATTAGTTGGTGGTTCAACTCGTATTCCAAAAGTACAAGAAATGGTCAAAAACTTTTTTGAGAAAGAACCAAATAAATCTGTAAATCCTGATGAGGTTGTTTCTGATGGTGCTGCAATTCAAGGTGGTGTTTTAGCCGGAGACGTTACTGATGTATTATTGTTAGACGTTACCCCACTTTCCCTCGGAATAGAAACTTTGGGAAATGTTGCAACACGAATCATAGAAAGAAACACAACAATACCAACAAAAAAATCTCAAGTTTTTTCTACCGCAGAAAGCAATCAACCTGCAGTAGATATTCACGTTGTACAAGGTGAACGCGAATTTGTAAAAGACAACAAAACACTTGGAAGATTTAAACTAGATGGAATTCCACCAGCACCTCGAGGCGTTCCTCAAATTGAAGTTACATTTGATATCGACGCAAATGGAATTGTACATGTATCCGCAAAAGATAAGGGTACCGGTAAAGAACAAAATATTACCATTACAAACGCATCAGGATTAGATAAAAACGAAATTGATAAAATGGTAAATGAAGCAAAATTACATGAAGCCGAAGATAAAAAACAAAAAGAAGTAATTGATGCTAGAAATCAGCTGGATAGCATGATTATGCAAATTGAAAAAACAATTAGCGAGAATAAAGAAAAACTTCCAATTGCCGAAGTAGATAAAGTTGAAAAAGCATTGGAAGAAGCAAAGAAGACATTAAAAGAAAACGCAAATGATATTGAAGCATTAAAAAAAGCAACGCAAGACTTAACACAAGCATCACACAAAGTTGCAGAGATTCTTTACAAAGAAACACAAGAAAAACAAAATCAGTCGAAACAAGAAAACAATGAGCAAACCAAACAAGAAAACTCTGATAGCAACACAAATAACGAACCGATTGATACCGATGCAAAAGAAGAAAAAACAGACGCGTAATTAAAAATACGTGAATTTTAAAAAGGCTGAGCAATATTGCTCAGCCTTTTTTTATATTATGTCTTGAACCAATTTTTTAATATTATCCTTAAAAGATTCTTTTTCAAACAAAGCCATTTTAGTTTTTATTAATTCATTATTATTTTTATCAAAAATCATATTTTTAATAAAATATTCTAAATCATTAAAATTCTGCAAAATCTTTCCAAATCCATTTTCTACAACAAAATCCTTGTGTAAGCATTCCCAAATAAGAGTTTTAGAAACTCCGTCCAATAAAATTGGCACTTGCATATAAAGTGATTCAACAATACTAGTTGGGCCTGGTTTTGTAATAAAAAGATCCGCTATCGCCATAATATCTGCAATTTTTTTCGTAAACCCAATGGAACTAATACTAACAAATGAATTGCCGTTTATTTTTGATAACTTATCAAGTAAAGCTTCGTTCCTGCCGGCACATACAATTAAATGTAACGGCAAATTAATCTGTACAAGCTGTTCGGCATATTTATAAACAGCATCAGAACCAACGCCACCAATCATAATAAACACAATTTTTTTATTCGGAGGAACTTTATAAAAATTCTTAATTAAATTTAAATCTTTTTCTTCTAAAAAATCCGATCGTATAGGAAATCCTGAAATAACAATTTGATCACTTTTCAAATTCGCTTCAATAACTTTTTTTCTTGTTTTTGACCAATCAAAAGGAATAAAAAGTTTAAACTTTTTATAATCAGGAAATGTAATTCCATTTAGATATGTTGTTGTATCAAAATCTATAGAAAAAATAAAAAAGGGAATATCAAGTTTTTGCGACGCATCTAATAACGCAAAATTAAAAGCTGTAATAACAGAAATAATCATGTCTGGTTTTTTTTGCTGCAAAAAGCCCAGCAACAACTTCACTGCAAATTTTCTAAAACAACGGGCTAGCCACAAAGCAAATTTTGTAAAAAAATTAACACACCCAATTAAAATACCATTGGAAGTTCTAGCAGCAATAACAGTGTTATAAAAATCTACACAAGAATATTTTCCCCTGGTCAATTTAAAAATGGGATCCCATTTGATATCATCAAAAAAATCAACTATCTCAACATCATAATAATCAATTAAATACAATTTTATCGCTTTGGCAACAGAAATATGTGCCCCGCCACCCCTACAAGTAAATATGATAATCTTTTTTTTCTTAGTAATATTTTTGACATTATTATCTTTATCAACTCCCATACTAACTCCCACTTTTTCAAACCAATCTATTGTTTTAATATAATACTCACTGTTAAATTGTAGGCGCAAGAAAGCTTCTATTAAGTACTAATTAAGAGGGGGATGATATGAGCTTTGATAGATATTTTCTAATCTCAATTTCTTTTTTGCCTATCATGTTAACAAATATTACTTCTTCACCAAGTATGGTTTCACCTGATACAATTCCAAGAGAATCTTCACAGGCACCTCAAAAGGAAACTTTTATTCAACCTCAAATCAGACCCCAACTCAGAGAAATTGTGTTTAATCATTATGCTGCAGGAAGATATCATTGCACAAAACAAGTTACCAACACCGTAATTAAATATTCTGAGCAAGTCGAAGGTGTTTCTATTTCCAATGATGGGAAAATAATCACAATTACTTATGTAAATGAAAAAACATTTATATGTGATCTTTCTCGTGAAACGACAACTAAAATAGACACTCATCTATCAGAAACATTTTTTTACGACGAAGAAGCAAAACACTCCAAAAGTCACATATTTGTACATATGTGTGATAATAAGTTGCATTTATATAATAGGCTTACAACAGTTAAAATGTTTGTCATAAATCCTGAGCAAAGAATACATATTCCACATATTCTTTTACACACACAATTTTCCCACGGGGGAAGATACATTTTGGTTATAATTGCAACACAAGAAAAAGGGCTGCGGTTATATGCTATAAATACAACTCCAGTTGGACCACCAGTCTCAATGCAACAAAACATTTTACATAAGCTTGTCCCTGAACAGCGGGTGTTAAGACAATTTTTTAATAAAGAACAAAATTGTCTGCACATTACAACTGCCACAAGTGAACATTATGATAGAATCGTTTTGAACGAAAGCGGAACACATTGCGCCGCTGTCAGTAATTGCAAAGTTACAATTTTTGATCTTGGAGGAAAATTACCTTATGATTCTATGCAGCCGTGGACATTAACCCATTAATATTTAACAAACTATTTCACAAGACAAATCTCTTTGGTAGCATATTCTATATGTAAAGTCATCATTCTTTAAAGGAGAACTTATGTCGTTTCGAAAAATTTCATTCTTACTGTTTTCGTCACTTTTCATGATTTTCTTATCAAACACAACTTGTAACGCACAAAGACTTACCCCTGCTCAACAACGTCAATTGCAGAGAGAACAAGAACGCTTAATAAAACACGCAAAAAACTATTTAGGACTAAAAACCAAATTCGAAAATTTAAACAAAAGATATGAACCCTTAGTAACCAACCCACTTTTTAACACAACAACCGATTCTGATTTTGTTCAAGCAAAAGAAACTGCCAATGAAAAAAAACAAACACTTGAAAAATTTTTTACTGAAACGGATGCCAAAATCGAAGAAGCAAAAAGAGCATTTGCCGCCGCAATACAAAACCCTGCCCTAACCGAATTGACAAGTCTTTCTGATGAATCGATAAAAGAAGTTCAAGTTACAATGAAAGAAAATGTTAACAGTTTCGGCAAAGCCATTAAAACGATAGAAACAAAATTTGCCACACCAGTAACACCAGTAGCAAAGCCTATTCCAGCTCCTGTCACCCCCACAGTAAAACCAGCACCTGCCACTGTTGCCGCTCCTGCGCCAGTTACACCAACTCCACCCGTAACACCGGTAGTAAAATCTGTTCCAGCTCCTGCGCCAGTTACTCCTGCTCCAAAACCTGTTACCACACCAACTCCACCTGCTGCATAAAAAGCAGGTTCAGAATTATGGTTAAATATATCCAGTGTAAATATCTGGCTCATATTGCGTAAAAGCCCAATTTCTTCCACGCCAGATATTGATAAAAAAATTTTTTGCAGGTTTCTTTTTTTTCATATGGCCATATTTAATAGAAAGTTGTTTTAGTGCTTCATCTATTGTCTTTCCTTGTTGGTCTAATGCCCAAACTGCTGCAGCTTCGCCTGTCCTATCAGAACCACTCATACAATGAATTAAAATAGGACGCGGAGCAGAATCATAAATTTCTAATAACTTTTTCAAATTTTCTTTACTAGGCAAGGAAGAAGAGCTCATTGCAATATCACAAAAACACACTTCGCTGTCCTGCGCAACTTGTTTTTCATGCTGCCACCACTTTTTATCTTTATTTTCCCCGCGCAAATTAACAATCGTTTTTATTTCATATCTTTTTATGTAATTGTGCAGCGCTTTTTTGCCCAACTGACGAGAGCGGTAAAGATTCCCTTCATCGACAGTAAAAAAATTATCTAACTTTCGTTTTATCCAACACGTCTTAATAATATTTACTTTTTTAAAAAAACTTTCTATAAAAACCGACTTTGAAAATAAATGAGAATTGAAAAAGCTTGCAATTAAAAAACAAAAAACAGAGATGATTTTTTTATTTAAAATTTTCATAATACAATTCAGTGCCAATTTAACATCACAAAACAACTATAATATTAATAGAAACCAAATCGTACTACAAATTTTTCACACTTAAAATCAAATTTAAAAAAAAAAGCGCCCGGACAAAAGTCCAAGCGCTAAATTTTTTTAACTTAAGTTATGTAAGCCGTTAACAATATTGTGGATAATTCTCATGGTCATACCGCGTTAAAGCCCACTCTCTGCCTTCCCATTTGTTTATAAAAAAACATTTTGCAGGATTCTTATTTTTTCTATGACCATATTTAATATCTAATTGCTTCAATGCTTCTTTTGTGCTTTTTCTCATTTGATCCAAAACCCAAACAGCCGATGCTTCACCCGTTCGATCTGCACCGCCCTGACAATGAATTAAAATTGGTCGAGGAGCCGTTGCATAAATTTCTAATAATTTCGTAATGTTTTCTTTGCTTGGTACCCGGACGGCACTCATTGCAATATTAAAAAACTTTACATCCTTTTCTTTGATAACCTGTTTTTCATCTTTCCACCACTGTCTGTCTTTATTTTCTCCCCTTAAATTAACAATGGTTTTAATTTTGCACTTGTCTATATAATGGCTAAATCTAGCTTTATCCAATTGCTTGCAACGATATAACTTGCCTTCTTCCACAGCAAAAAAATTGTCGAAAGTTTGCGTTACCTTGTGTCTATTCTTTTTATTATATGAACTCAAAGAAAACGACCAAACATTGCTAATATTAGAAAAACTTACTAATAAAACACAAAGCGTAAAATATTTTCTTTTTGAAATAATATACATGATAAACCCCCATCCAAATTCAACATATTGCTCTATATGAGCACCTATAAAGCGCTTTACAAATAGAATAATATTATATAAACTATTAACATATAGTAATTATTCTTATTTTAAGAATATTTGATTATTTAATAGACGTCAAATGGGGGTTATTATGAAAAACACTTTATATGTAACATTTTTTGCTATTACATCTGCAGCATTACTATTTTCCGGCTGCGCATATCAAACAAAAAAGGTAACTATCAAAGAAAATATCGATTTATCTTACAATGGAGAAAAAGAAAATATCGAATTAACAGTAAAAACAACTCCCGAAATAGAACGTAAAAGTTATTTCGGCAAATATGTTCCATTGCATCTTCACGTAAAAAATAAAAATAATGAAACGTATGTTTTGGATACCAACAACATTTCACTTCCAATTACATCAATATCTGAAGTCGGTAAAAAAGTTCCAAAAGTAATCAGTAGCTACTTTGTTCCAAGTGCATTACTTACCGCTGGTGGAATATTTTTCTTCTGGGAGCTTTGTTTACCATTAGCAGCAATAAGTGCTATCACATCTTTTTGTTTAGGCGTATCTCATAATAAACGAACAATTAAAAAACTTAAAAAGATTTCATTGGAACCATCACAAAAAATAGAAATCGGATCATACAGTACTGTGGATAAAATAATTTTCATAAAAAAAGATATCTACACACCACAGTTTGAATTGAAATTTACAAACAAAAAAAATTCTAACAAAGTCGAGTTTAACGTGTTTATTACAGAAAAAAAATCAGTCTCTTTTATTGTTTAAATTACTATTAGGGGTTTTGAAAAATGATTACAAAAAAATTGTTCGAACATAAATATAAATTAGTTAGCGCTGGCATTCTCTCACTAATAATTTTTAGTGCGTGTAGCATACAATTTACACGAAATATTCTTTTTTCAACATTCTGCAAACCAACTAATAATATTGAAATAACATCTACGGTTCTACCAAATTCGCAATTTATTTCGAATTTCAGAAGTTTCAACCCTGTTAAACGAAAAACAATAAGCAATCAATACAAAGCAATTCGAATAAATATAAAAAACCAAAGTAATAAAGAATATGTTATTGATAAAAATAGTTTGAATTTAGCACTTGTATCGCCTCAAAAAATTAAACGCGAACTTTCTTCTCGTAATTTTTTGGGACCAATCATCGCAGCTGGAATTACAGCTTCACTTTGTATCTTTACATTTGGTCTTGCATACATTCCGAGCGTTATAGCTGGAGCAACGGTCGGAGCATCGACAAATTTAATTGACGTTAAAAGTTCTAACAACAAATTACAACACAACCTACAAACAAGATGTCACGATTTAACTCATCCGATATCAATTCAACCATATGAATCTGTAAACACAATATTTTTTATTAAAAAAGAAAATATGAAACCTAAATATACAATTAAGATTTTTAATGTCACTGATAATAAGAAATTAGAACGAGTATTATGTTCAAACTAATGGGCGCTCGATTTTCGAGCGCCCATTAGTTTGAACATAAATTTCAAAATACTTTTATAAACCCAAATCTCTGAGAAATGCGTCTTGGTTTGGCTCGCGACCTAAAAAATCAACCAGTAATTTATTTGGATCAACGCTACCACCCTTACCTAAAACTTTGTTTATTAATTTCTCACCAATTTCATAATTAAGTAAGCCTTCTTGTTTTATCGTTTCGAATAAATCAAGCGCAAAAACCTTTGACCACATATATCCATAATATTTAGCACCATAACAACACAAATGGCCAAATGACGCATACATATTTGTTTTTGGCTCAAAGCGTATATGTTCGCAATATTTTTCATGCAATGACTGCACAATTTTTTTAACATCTTTTTTTGCGCCTGATTTAAAACAATTAAACGCAATCAACCCAAGCCATCCCTGACGTTGCACAAAAGATCCAGTGTCAAACCTCTTTAATGCAATCATTTTATCAATAAGAACATCCGGTAATGAAACACCAGTTTTATAATGCGAACTTACCATTTCAAGCATATCTTTATCCCACATCCATTCCTCAAACATCTGTGAAGGCATTTCAACAAAATCGGTTTTTGTTGCCGTACCAGAAAATGATGCTAATTCTGTTTTTCCCAAAAGTGCATGCATAGCATGACCAAATTCATGAAAAAAAGTTTCTACATCACTGTGTTTTAGTAACGACGGACGATCCTTTGTAGATTTTGGGAAATTCGCGATCAAGACGGAAACCGAAGGAACAAATCCATTATTGGCTGATTTGTTTTGATATGTAGAAACAATACCATCATGACACGCATGTGAAAATTTATTTTCACGAGGATACAAATCTAAAACAATATAGCCACGAAGATAGCCCGAACCTTTTTCATGAATTTCTATAACGGAAACATCTTTATGCCATAAACCTTTTGGTTTAATTTCTTTAAATTTAAGTCCCAAAAATTTCTGGTAAATATTAAAAATACCTTGGACCGTTTTTTCCATAGGAAAGTATTCAGAAATTATACGATCATCAACATCAAAATGTTTCTGTTTATAAAATTCTTTGACAAATTTAACATTCCACGGATCAAACTTACCGTCAGTAAGCTTAACTCCTTCAGGCAAATCAGATTTTAGCAGATCAAACTCTTTTTGCTCTTTTACTGAAGCTTTGTTAATAAGATCAATAATAAATTGCTCTGCTCGATCCAAACTTCCCACCATTTGTTCATCTAAATCAAATGCAGCATAAGAATCAAAACCAAGTAATTTTGCAAGTTCATCTCGTTTTGCAATAATATTTTCCAAAACTTCTTGATTAGCAGGATACGCACGATTATCAAATTTTAAATACAAATCATGTCGCGTTTTTTCAACTTTGCAATGTTGCAAAATTCCAAAAACAGTTGGGTAATCACATTTTAAAATATATTTGCCATCATCAGTTTTTTCCAAATTATCAATAAAGTGATCTTCCATTCCTGTGAGATCTTTTCTTTCAACTTCGATAGAACTATTATCTTGTGCAACATTAGATTCAAATTTTAGATTTAATTTTGAAAGTTCTTTTTTGATTTCTTTAACTTTTTCAAGTTCCTTTGCAGGTAAATGCAAACCAGACCTTTTAAAACCCTTCATTTCCTGTTCCAAGAAATATTGTTGCTCATTATTAAGTTTTTCTTTCTTCGCATTTCCCTCAACATAACCCTTAAACGCATTATATAAATCAACATTCAAAAATACATCGACCGCAAATGAGCTTATTTTTATACATGCTTCATTACTTGCATCTCGAAGATCTTTTTCCGGGCTTACCATTTTAAGAGCACCAACACCGCCGATAGCAACCGAAAACCGTTCTCCTATTTCATCAAGAGCACGCGCTGTGTTTTCAAATGTTCTCTCACTATCATCAAGATCTTTAATTTTCTGAATACTAACCTTAACTTTTTCAATTGCATATTCAACTCGTTGTTCAATTTCTTCAACATTCTTTGGAAATAAAGATATTACATCTTGCACATTTTTCATTATATATACCGGCTCCTCTTCACTTGTCTTTGCATCACTTCTTGAAAACCAATCACAACCAGCAAACAATAATAAACTAAATACCATAATTGTATGCTTAAATGAGTAATTCATACTTTCCCTTTTAAACTAAAAATTCGTATAACACATAAACTTACAATAGCAAAAATGCCCAATTTCGCAATACCACACGTACTTTATTCATATTCAAAAAACACCAGTAAATAAGCAAAAAAAATGAGGCGCTATAAACGCCTCATTTTTTAAAACAACTTTTTAAACTAAAAAATAAAATCACGCCGCGGGAGGAGTCACCGTTTCTGAAACCACTTCCGCGCCAGTTTCGACTGTTGTTGCAACTTCTTCGGTGCCAGCCTCTACAGCCTTCGCAACCTCTTCAGATTCAGCCTCAACTGTTGCTGCTATTTTTTCAGATCGTGCTGCTGCATCTGCTGCAAACTTTTCTGATTGTGCTATTACCGCGGCTTCTTTTTCTGATGCTATTTTTTCTAATTCTGCAGCTTTTGCCTTAGCCTCAGCCGCCTGAGCCTTTAATTCGGCATTTGCATTTGCACCAGCCGCTTCAACTTCTGCTGCCAATTTATCTGCATTTGCTTGCGCAGCATCAGCAGCCACCTTTGACTTATCTGCAGCCTCTTGCGCTAATTTATTTGCTTTTTCTTCCGCAGCTTTTAACTGCGCTTCAAGTGCTTCAGCCTCTGCTTTTGCGCCAGCTTCAATCTTACTTGCAAATTGCTGTGATAAATCTTCCGTTTCAGTTACCGCTGTATTTAATTCAGTTTCAACTTCTTTAACAGCAGCTTCCGCTTGTTGTGTTACATCATCAACCGCAGTTGTAACTTTATCCGTAGCTTCTGTAACTTCTGTCTCCACCGCTTTTCCAATTGCTTCAGCTCTCGCTGCAGCATCTGCGGTAAATTTATCCGCCTGCACTTTTGCTGCTGTTTCTTTTTCTTTTGCTATTCCTTTTAATTCTACCGCTTTTGCTTCCGCCGCCGCCGCTTGAGCTTTTAATTCGTCATTTGCATTTTCTCCTGCAGCATCAACTTCTGCTGCCAATTTATCTGCATTTGCTTGCGCAATATCGGCAGCCTCCTGTGACTTATCTGCAGCATCTTGCGCTAATTTATTTGCTTTTTCTTCCACAGCTTTTAACTGAGCTTCAAGCGCTTCAGCCTCAGCTTTTGCACCAGCTTCAATCTTGCTTGCAAATTGTTTTGATAAATCTTCAGCTTCAGTCGCTGCTGTATTTAATTTAGTTTCAACATCTTTAACAGCAGCTTCTGCTTGTCGCGTTGCATCATCAATTGTAGTTGTAACTTTTGCGGTAACCTCTTCTAATTTTGTTCCAGCTTTTTCTGCTCTTACTGCAGCCTCTGCAGCAAGTTTATCTGCCTTAGCCTGCGCCTCTGCAGCTTTTGCTTCTAAGGCTTTTGAGGCTTCATTCATTCCTGCATCTGCTTTTTTCTGTGCCTCTGCGGTTAATCTATCAGCATACGCTTGTGCTGTATCAGAAGCCTCTTGAGATTTCCGTGCTGCTCTTTCATTCAATTCATTAACTCTTTTTTCAGCCAATGTTGCCGCATCTCCAGTAAGTGTTTCTGCCTGTTTCGCAAGGTCGTCTGCTTGTTTGGCAGCATCATCAGCATATTTTTCCGCCTGAGTTACTTTTTGCTCCAATAAACCTACCGCTCTTTCTGTTGCCTCATTAGCTTTTGCTTCAAGTTCTGCCATCTGTGCGTCTAATTCTTTTGCCGCATCATCAAGCCCTTGATCTAATTTTTTTTGTTTTTCCGCAATAAGTGCATCCATTTGAGCTGTAGCATCTGCCGCAAGTTTATCCGCTTCTGCAGCAGCAACATCCGTTGCCTTCATCGCTTCTTGCGAAAGTTTATCTGCTTCCATCTCAACTTGTACTGCCGCTTGCATCAAAGCAGCATCCCCTTTTTCAAGAGCTTCTTGTAACTTTCTATCGGCTTCAAGCGTTGCTGCATCAAGTTGTGCAGTCATTTCAATTGTAGCTTTGTCTAATTCGGCTGATGCCTTAACTAAAGCGGTATCCATAGTTGATGCCAGCTGTTCCGCCTGAGCAGCAACAGTTTCAGAAAGTTGTGTTGTCATTCTTTCAGCAGACATCGCCGCAGTTTCTGCTAATCTTTGACCGCTCGCAGTAAAACTTGCTTTCGTTCTTTGCCCAATCATTCTAAAAGAATTGTAAAGCGGTAAGGCTATAGCTTTTAAGGCAGGACTTTCTCTAATTGGATCATCAATAGAAGCTACTCCAGTTTCAACTTCTGTCGCTGGTACGTAAACAAATTCGCCTTCCCCCACAACAGCTTCTTCATCGTCTTCTTCGTCTTCAGATTCTTCTTCGTCCTCTTCGTCTTCGCTTTCCTCTTCTTCTTCCTCTATTTCCTCTTCCGCCTCTTCCTGACAATAAACATTCGAAACTGGAAAAGAAATAAATAAACCCAAAGATAAAAAAATGATAAGAATTCTTGAAAGCAAACTATTTGTTTCTTCCATTTTACCTCTCCTTATACAAATAAAAACTTATCGTTGACTACCATAATATTGTTCAAAACGTAATTGTATCAGCATTAACATTTACGCTACAAGCACTCGTGTTTAAAAAACAAATAAAGAAATAAAAACATATAAACCAGAAAGAGTTATCAACCCATATAAAAAAGGTTCAACATGTTTTATTTTTAACATTTGAGCAAAATAACGAACGATATCAAATTGGAAAAAAACTTTCAAGCCACAATTCATTGCACCAACTGCACACAAAAAACGCAAAAGCCATTGAATAAAAAAGAACTTTGCCATTTTATCTCCTTGTATTTTCTATAATAACGGAGTCCTAATACCTTTTTCTCGCAACCAACGATTTCGCAAACTATACGATTTAACTTGATTAGATAAAGTACGAAAACCTAAAAACATATCTTTAACCTTATTTAACCAACTTTCTTGCGAATCTATACCTTCCTCTTTTGGTTCAACCTCAGGAACGCTTTTACCATTTTTTCTTAAAAGGTTAAATTTTTTCTGAATTATTTTATGTAATTCATCCTTTGTCATAAACCCAGAAACTAACGGCAAAAATAATGCTCCCTCTTTAAAAAAGAGATACAATGGAAGCGAAACCTGAGAAATTTTCAACTTTCTCATTAAGAATTTAATTACATCTTCATTTTCAGACATACTTAAAGAAACAAACGATACGGATTTCTTATAATTTTCTGCGACGTCCTGATACAAAGCCTGATCCTTTTGAAACCGCTCACCATGCTCAGTCCACACTTTAACAACTACCGGCAACTTGCTTTTTAAAACCTGAGCACCAAATTGCTGCGCACCCATAACACGCAAAACACAACCTGAAGAACCATCTGGTTTTTTTCCATTTTCAACAAAATTAACGGTGCTAAACAACATCTCTTTGGGAGCATAGGCCTGGACAAGATTAGTAAAACAAAACAAAATCATTAAAAAAATGTTTATCATAATTACCTTCATCCACATTCCCCCTTAACTAATCTTAGTTCCTTCATAATCGATTTTCTTTAAAAACCTTCTAAACTAAATATAGTGAATGATAAAATAACAAATCAAACTAATTAAAAAAGAATAGGATTTACAATGGCCCAATTTGTCCATAATTCGCCACATCCAACATATAAAAATATAATATTCGACATTGGAGGGGTCCTTGTTTTTTGGAAACCATTTGAAATAGCTCATGATATTTTTAAAAATACAAACATTCCAGCAAAAAAACTTACCTCTGTAATAAAGCAAATTACAGACAATAAAATCTGGCAGGAATTCGATCGCGGAACAATCTCACAGAAAAACGTAATTGCAACTTTATCAGAAAATTTTGACTCCGATGTTGTTCGATCATTTTTGGAAAATGTTCACAAATATTTAACACCAATTAAAGAAGGTATAGATATTTTTCAGAAAACAAAAAAATTAGGCTATAAAAACTATATTCTTTCAAACATGTCAAAAGAATTTACTAACGACGTAATTCAACATTACGATTTTTATAAAACAAATGATGGAATAATATTATCCTATCGAATTCGACAAATAAAACCCGAACCACAAATATATATGACCTTATTAAACACTTATAATCTAAATCCCAAAGAATGTTTATTTATTGATGACTCTGAAAAAAATGTTATCGCCGCACAAAATTTAGGTATCAACAGCGTTTTATGCTCTGACCATAATGAATTAAATTTGAAACTAAAAAAACTTAATATTTTATAACAACCGATTCCACATAGATTTTGCACCTTCGTGCTCAGGTTCTAAAAACAAAGTCGTTTGCAACTCTTCCTGCATACGCTTTTGGTCATCCAACGAAGAACTTACAACGGCAAGATAATAATGTGCATCAACGTAGTTATTTGCTAATTGCGTCGCACGCAACAACTTCTTTTGTGCAAGATCGTCTTTACCCATTTCGCTATATATTTTGCTTTGATTTACAAGAGCCACTTCCGGAGTTAAGTAATTTTTACTTTTTTCGAGCGTTGTAAACATTTCTAATGCTTTTGCTAATTTACCCGACTGACCCAAAACACATGCATAATTATTTAAAATTTCTGCTTTTATATATGGGTCCATCTTTCTACTCAACAACAGCTCAAAGCACAACAAACTTTCTTCTTGCCTTCCTAACTTAAAAAGCAAGGTCGCTTTTCTCGCAACAAACTCCGGCCGTTCATCTTGCTCGATAGCTTTTTCAACGTACAATAAAGCCCGCTTATAATACGCATCATTATCATCTTTTAATTCAAGAGAACTTAATTCGTAATAATTATTTGCCAACTCTGTTTTCTGTTTTTTCCCACACCCAACTAAACAAATAAATAAGAACAAAAAAAATTTATTTATATTTACCATATTCATAATCAAAGCTCTTTGTTATACTTTCTAAGCATTTTCCCATAGAAAATTATTTTCATATCTATTAAAGCAAACAACAATTGTCAATAACTGATACATAACAATAAAATGGTGTCCTGGTGCAACTTATTTGGAAAGAATTTTTAAAGATTATTAAAGAAGAAGCTGGAAGCCAAGTGGTAGAAACTTGGTTTAAAGCTGTTGTGCTAGAGCAATGGAACCCTGAATGCAAAACTGCTTTCTTGCAAGCTCCAAATCAATTCGTAAGAAACTGGGTTCAAGAACATTATGTATCGTTATTACATACTCACCTTGGAAGACTTTTACACACAAACGAAATCAAATTTATTTTTACTGTAAAAAATGAATCCCCTTCCCAACAAAACAACCCATCTCTCAAAAAAATTATTCCCGCCTCTTTAATTCCAGCAACGGAAAATTTTACAAAAAACACAAATACACAAACCCGCACAGCCTTAACCATAGCAACGCAACAACTTCCTTATCAAAATACAAATCATAATAACAGATCTTGTTATAAATTAAATACACGATATCAATTTGACTCTTTTGTTGTTGGACCATCCAACTCGCTTGCACATGCCGCAGCATATGCAGTAAGCCAAAACACGGGTAAGGTTTATAATCCGTTATTTATTTATGGAGGAACTGGGCTTGGCAAAACACATTTATTACATGCCATTGGAAACGAGGCTAGAAAAAAAAATCCTACATCAAAAATTCAATACAAAACGTCAGATCTTTTTATGCATGAATTTATTAGCTCAATTAGATTTGAAAAAACAACTCAATTCAGAGAAAAATATCAAAAAATAGATCTTTTACTTTTAGATGATGTTCAGTTTTTTTCCAACAAAGAACAAACACAAGAAACATTTTTTCATATCTTTAACACTTTGTACGCACAACAAAAACAAATAATTTTAACTAGCGACACATTTCCAAAAGAAATTGGTGGCCTACAAAATAGACTTCGATCAAGAATGGAGTGGGGACTAGTTGTAGATATTCAAACCCCTGATCTTGAAACAAAAATGGCAATTTTGCAGAAAAAAGCTAACGCAAATGAAATAACACTAAATGACGATGTGGCAAATTTTATCGCATCTCGCGTAACTTCTAACATTCGGGCACTCGAGGGAGCTCTCGTTCGCGTAGATGCTTTTGCACGACTTACAAATAATCCGATAACAGAAGAATTGGCGAAAAGAGTTCTTCTTCATCTCGATGTGCCAAAGAAAAAAGACGGTATTTTGCTGGAAAATGTTATTAAAATAACTTCAAAACATTTTGCTATTTCGATTAATGACATACGCTCAAAAAAACGTACCAAAAATATTTCTATTATCAGACAAATTGCTTTTTTCCTTATGAAAAAACATACTTTTGCATCCCTACAAACAATCGGCAACTTTGTTGGAGGCAGAGATCATTCAACGGTTATTCACGCAATTTCTAAAATAAAAGAAATACTCAAACAAGACACTTCCCTATCCCGCAAAGTCAAAGCCATCGAACAAGAAATTTTAACTAGTTAAAATAAATCATTTGCCCTAAAAATCATTTATGTTACGGTAAATATCGCAATTATAAACAAAAGGAGTTGATTTTATGAAAAAAATTTCTCAAAAAATACGATTGCCTTTTATTTTTTCACTTACAATTTTATTACTTATTACAAGTGGATGTAACAAACAAAAACAAAACAATTCCGAATTATCTTTTTTAAATTCATCAAATGAGCTTGATTTCAAAGTACTCAATAAAACAAGTAAGACCATTTTTGTTACATGTTTCTCATACATAAAAAAACGTTATCATGCCCGATGGCGCTGGGATAAATCACCTGTTTATAAACTTATTCCAAATGCTACCACGTTAATTAACATAGATACCATTCCAGACAAAGAAGATAGAAATAATATATTTGGTTATTTGGCCGTCTTTGAATCAGAAAAAGACGCTATTGCATCTATCTATGAATTTTTACATGATAAACAAAAATTAGATTTGGATTTACTAAGCAAAATTAAAGACCAGGACAAAACTGTCGTAATAGGGGTAGAAAAATACGGATTAAAAAACGATGTATTAGTAACAGACGTCACACAATACCCATATAAAAAAAAAGATAAAATTCCAGAACTAGATTTTTCGGTAAAAAATAAAACTGGAAAAACAAAATTAGTTGTCGGTTTTGTATATCAAAACAAAGACAATATAAGAAACGTTTGGGGATATGATAAAACAGATATTGTACGAGTAGAAAATGATAGCCAAGAATGGATCGATGTAGACACTATTGTTGATTCTAGAAATAGATCTTATGTGCGAGGCTATTTAGGTGTTTTTAACGAAGATGAAGAACAATTAGCAAAAGATGCTACGTATGAATTACTTGAAACTAATCAAAAACTAAATGTTGGTCGTCTCCAAAACTTAAAAAACAAACACGTCGTAATAGAAGTAGAAAAATACGGAATAATGGGCGAAGAAATAGATTATACAATAAAAAAACCTAATAGAATTTTTGCTCAAGACAAACCCAAAAAAGATCTCCCAATTTCTATCCCAAAAACAGAAATCTTTCAAACGGAAAAACCCAAATCCGATAACATAAAAGAAAAAGATTCTGTTCCATTGCATACACATGAAGAAACTGCCATTCCAGCGATTAAACCAAAACGAAAACAAAAGTCTGGTAAATACAAATTATTTAAATAAAAAATTCGAAAAAGATATGAACAATTCAAGTTATCACAAAAGCGTTCTTGTAAAAGAAGTTATTGAATACTTAAATCCTCAACCTAACAAACTATATATTGACGCAACTTTTGGTGGTGGTGGTCATACACAAGCAATTTTAGATGCAGAACCAAACTGCACAGTATTGGCAATTGATTGGGATCAAAACGCAATAGACAAAAATGCAGAACCGCTTCAAGAAAAATATGGCGATCGATTAAAAATTGCGTGGGGAAACTTTGCACTTTTACACAGAATTTTAAAAAAAGAAAAAATAAAAAAAATTGACGGCCTTCTTGCAGACTTTGGAACATCGCAATTTCAAATTCATAACAAAGAAGGTTTTTCTTTTAACACAGATTCTCCTCTTGATATGAGAATGTCGACCTCACATTACAGGCACACGGCCGCAGATGTGGTAAATAATTTTTCAGAAAAACAGCTTGCCTCTATCTTCTTTGAGTACGGCGAAGAAGCAAAATCAAGAAAAATAGCGCGCGCAATCTGCGAAGATCGTAAAAACAAACTGTTTAAAACAACGCGCCAATTGGCAGAACTTATAGAAAATATTACGCCATATACAAAACAACGCAGAAGGATTCATCCTGCAACCAAGGTTTTCCAGGCACTTAGAATTTATGTAAACAAAGAATTAGAAAACATAGAAACATTACTCAAAAATGTAATTCCGTTTTTAAATGAAGACGGCAAAATTCTTTGCATAAGTTTTCATTCCCTAGAAGATAGAATTGTGAAAATATTTTTCAGAGAAAATACCGATAAATTAAAGATTTTAACGAAAAAGCCCATTATTCCCTCTGAAGAAGAAATAACAACAAACCCTTCGGCACGATCTTCAAAGCTCAGAGTCGCAAAAAAAATAAATTAAATTACATCTGGTTTTGTTGACAAATCAAAAAATACTATTTACATTTGATCCTGCTTGCGTTGATGGCAAATAGGAGCATATAATCGAGGATTTTTAGATGTAAGCAAATTTAAAACATCCTCGCTAGGCAGGGAAAGTTTATGGAAATAACTGAAGTAAAAATTTATCCGGCGAATGAAGGAAAACTCAAGGCATATGCTACAATGGTTTTTGACAATTGTTTTATCGTTCGTGACCTAAAGATTATAAAAAGCGATAAAGGACATTTTGTCTCTATGCCATCTAGAAGGAAAAAGGACGGTTCTTTTAAAGACATAGTTCACCCACTCAATTCCGAAACACGTAAAATGATCGAAGAGCGATTGGTAGAGGAATATAAAAGCGTGATGGGTGACGAAGAAACGGCACAATCCGAATAAACTAGTATACAATATTATAAGATGTGGTAATTGGGGTGTAGCCAAGTGGTAAGGCAGCGGTTTTTGGTACCGCCACGCGGAGGTTCGAATCCTCCCACCCCAACCATTTGAATTACATGCAAAAAATAAATAGCTTTAAATTAGCTGAACCTTTTTCAAAAGGAGAAAGTTTTGAAAAAGGTTTTTTTAATTTAAAAAAAACATTCATTCATCCGTCTTCAATAATCGGGCCAAATGTAATCCTTGATGAAAATGTAAAAATAGGTCCGTTTTGCACGATATTTGGCAAAGTAAAAATAGGATCAAATACCAGAATTCACGGTTACACAATAATTGGTGCGCCAGCACAAGTCGTTGGGATGGAACATAATCACGGTCATATTGAAATCGGAAAAAATTGTGAACTCAGAGAATTTATTGCCGTTCATTCTTCTAGATATGAAAATGGAAAAACAACTATCGGAGACAATTGTTATATTATGAATTATTGTCATATTGCCCATGATGTAACACTTGAAAATAACGTAACTTTAATAAATAACGTAAGTCTTGGTGGACATGTTTACATAGAACATCATGCTTTTATTATGGCAAATGCAATGGCACATCAATTCTGCAAAATTGGCGCTTATGCTTCACTTGCTCCGCTAACAGGAATTCGACAAGACATTCCACCGTTTGGAATGTTCGATAAACAACCGGGAAAATTTGTTGGGTTAAACAAAGTTGCTATGAAACGTTCTGGGTTCACTTCAGAAAATATCAATAACCTTAATTCTGTTGCAAAACTTTTTTACCAAGAAAAACTTCCTTATGAAAAAATAAAAGAAATCGCCCAAACAGAACCTTGGGGAAAAGATAAGTCGGTAAAATATTTTTTACAATTTATAGAAAACAGCAAAAGAGGCGTTTCTCGAAAATCCATTCTAGATAAATAAAAGGTTTAAAAATATGGTTAAAATTGGAATCATCGGTCTTGGAAAAATGGGCGGTTACCACGCAAATGCATGTTCTATTATTCCTCAAATTAAACTTATCGGGATATCGGATCCATGTGAAGATAACTGGAAAAAAATACGTTCAACAAAAGTTATCAAAACAAAAAACTACAATGACTGGATAGATTCTGTCGATGGTGTAATTATTGCAGTTCCAACTGATCTTCATTTTGAAATAGCAAAAGACTGCTTAACCAGAAACAAACACGTTTTAATTGAAAAGCCACTAACAAAATCAATTGAGCAAGCAAAAGAATTATTCGAAATTGCAGCAAAAAAACAATGCGCTCTTCACATAGGACATGTTGAACGTTTTAACGGTGCTGTTCAAGAATTAAAAAAAATTATTCACAAACCATATTTAATTGAAAGTCATCGAATGGGGCCGTTTTCACCTCGCGTACAAAACGATACCGTTATTCTTGATCTTATGATTCATGATCTTGATATTATTTTAGGGATGGTTAATTCGCCAATTAAAACAATCAACGTTATTGGAAATGCCGTAAAAAGTAAAAAGTGTGATATCGGAATTGTGCAAATCTATTTTAAAAATGGAACAGCAGCAAACATAGTCTCAAGCCGAGCATCACATATTAAAAAACGAATTATGACCATTCATCAAAAGAATGCTTTCATAGAATTAAATTTTACATCGCAAGATATTTCAATACATAGACACAGCAGTGATAGTGTAAAACTTGGCCACAATCAACTTAAATATCGCCAAGAAGAAACTGTCGACCGCCTATTTGTTTACAAAGACAATCCTTTAAAATTAGAAATCGAACATTTTATTAAATCAATTAAAAGTGGAAAAAATTTAATTGATCCTGAACAAGATTTAGGTGCCCTTCAAATTGCACTCCAACTAGAAAAAGCCGTCAGTATACAAGGATAAAAATTAAATGATTGCGATCGTTGCAGGAACAGGAAGTCTTCCTATTGAAGCATGTAAATCTTTGATGCAAAAAAACGAGCATTTTTTTGTCATTTCTCTATTTCCAGAAAATAACCTTAAACAAATAGAATATATCACTCAAAAAAAGATTCCTATTTTTTCTCAGAATATTACAAAAGCAGGCAGCATTCTTAAAATTGTAAAAAAACAAAAAACGACTGATGTTCTTTTCATCGGTAAAGTTGATAAACGCAACTTACTTAAAAAATTAAGTTTTGATTGGCTTGCAATTAAAATGTTCGCAAAAATGGCTTGCAAAAGTGATAAAACAATTATGGAAGCCATTCTGGATTTGCTTAAAAAGCATAATATAAAAATCATTTCTCAAAACAAAATCCTCGGAAATCTTTTTGTGCCACCAGGAATATTAACTGGAAAACTATCTGCCAAATTAAAAAAAGATATTGAAATCGGAATGCAAGTTGCTCAAAATATTTCGCAACACGATATTGGTCAAACCGTCGTAATTAAAGACAAAATGATTTTATCGGTTGAAGCTATTGAAGGAACTGATAATTGCATAAAACGAGGAATTGAAATTGGCAAAGAAAATGTTGTTGTATGCAAAAGTGCAACTCACAAACAAAACAAAAAATACGACTTGCCAACATTAGGACCAAAATCACTCGAATTTTTAAAACCAGGACAAGTAAAAGTAATTGCGTGGCAATCGTCCCATACATTTATTGCACAAAAAGAAGAATTCACTCTACGCGCAAAAGAACTTGGAATTACGCTGATTTCGGTGGTGGAAAATAAATAAGCTCCACAGTCCAAGAAGCAAGTTTTCCAAGAAATCTAGCCGCACAGAAATCGTAATAATTAAATCTATCACCAGTCATTTCTATTTCGTAATCATCAAAGGGACTAGTGTCTGAAAACCCTGATAATTTGTCAAAAGTTTTGCCTATATTAAATATTCCCAATTTTTTCTTTTTCATCTCACCTGTTTTATCTTTTGTCCATTCAATTCGCGATGTAATAAATTTCGTAACCAACATAACGAATTGGAACATACTAAGCCCTGCATACATTATAATTTCTGAGAAACCAGGGTCATCTAATATCTCAATCATCTCCTTAAATGCCGCAACAGATTCTTCTGGCATTAAATTGTCCTTAGCTTTATCATCAACAAATTTGTCTAACTTTTTTAACATCCTACTTTTTATTTTATTAATAAATTTTTTATTCCAACGACCTATAAAATTTTTACTTGAAAAAACTTTGAATAAAACATGCGAAACAACACTTTCTACCAAATATAAAGTGCCAACTTCTTTAATATACTTACTAGATTTGTGATCACGTTTCAAACCATAATCTTCCGGCTTTTTTAATCTAGTCATTTCTTTCCATAATAATGGCGATGCTAAACCCATGGTCTTTCTAACTAATTCCGGTTTAATAATTCCTAATGACAAATCCTTTGCTTTTTTAAGCCTCTCATATCCAGCAATATCTATTACTTCATACATAACCGCATTTTTAAACCAATCTTCACTTGAACGCAATAATTGATCGGCAACGTGTTTCATTTGCTTAGGATCTTTCCCGGCCGCTTTGCTTTTAATAGCATAATAAATACCCATAGGCAGAAATTTAAAAAGTCCAACATGTAACCCAAATTTCATAACAATATCTATTAAAAATACACGCGCAGGTCTAGACCATCCTCGTTTTGCTAAAGCCATGTGAGACTTGCCTTCTAGAAATCTTCGCATTGGATCATCTAAAGAATCAAAAAAATCAAGCGCACCGAATTGGTGCATGTTCTTTGCAACAATTTTTCTATTCGAATCAAAACATCTATCTTCTAACTGATTACCCGCTCCATCCTTAAGAGCTTCAACATTTTTTGCCGTTTTTGTTGCAGACAATAACAATGGCATAAAAGCTTCTGGGTTTTGAATCTGACCACTCATTAATAAAGAAAAAAACTGCGGCGAAAGTTTATTAATAGAATCTTTTAGGATAACTGCACTTAAAACGAGAGTCATAAACCAATTAAACATTTTTCCACTTAAACCACCAACTCGACCTTGTTCAAGACTATGGATAAATGACATTTTTCTATAAAACATATAAGATGCCAGAAACAGCACCCAACGAGCACTTACTCCATCAAAATTTGCTTTTTGTGATTGCACACGACTGATAAGATCAAATAAAAAGTCACTTGAAGAAAGTGAATCTCCAGAATAACCAAACTCCATTGTTTCCAATTTTTGAATCAATTCATCAAATCGTTTTAATAATTCCGGATCATCACCAAGTGATTGTTGTAATTCTGTAACAAATTCTGGATCGTTTAATAACCCTATAACGACAGAAGGATTGGTATTCGCCATAAACTCGAGAAATTGCATTTGTTTTGAAACATCAAAATCTTCACTTGATACATCGCCATCTTCATCAGGATCTATCCCCAACAACTGAAATATATCATCATCATCCAATGGTTGTTCATCTGGAAATATTACTCCAGAGGAAAAAATCGATATACATAAAACAAAAACTATAAATCTTTTAAAAATCATACGTCCCCACCATCATATAAAATTCAGAATTATTTAAAGAGACAGAAAGAGTTTAAAATACATGATGCAACAAGTCAAAACCACAAATAAAATACTATAGTAATAATACTATGCGAATACGTTACAATACTATCTGAAACTTTCTATTGAAATATCTTTACCATAACAACTAAGACTTGTGACATTTGCTACAAATATTATTTTATTTTATTTTCTTATATAATATAAATATCTACCGCAATACATACACACAAAAATGATTTTTCATCGTAAAAAACAGGGACACTATGAAAACGGGAAAAGTAAAAAAATTAATATTAAGATTTGTATTGTTAAGCTTAATATATTCTCCTATTTTCAATGCAAAGCTAGAAGCAGGGATAAAATCGGATGCCGCACAAGATCAGTTCGCTAGATCTTTAGTCATCTCAGGAGTAACGCTAGTAATTGGAGTACTTAGCATACTAGCATACCCAACAATACGAGCGACTTTTGCCAAAACCAAAACCCAATTAAAACCACCTGAAAAAGTAACCTTTCAAGATGTTTTAGGTCTCGATGAAGTTCTTAAAGAAGTAGAAGAAATCGTCAACTTTTTAAAGAATCCTCATAAATATCATGATTTGGGAGCAAAAATACCACGTGGAATATTATTTGAGGGTCCACCAGGAACAGGTAAAACTTTACTCGCAAGAGCACTCGCATATGAATCCGGTGCTTATTTTATGCACAAATCAGGATCAGAATTTATTAACAAATACGTTGGCGCTGGTGCCAGTAATGTCAGAAATCTATTTGACGAGGCAAAAGCACAAACGGTAATATCACAAAAACCAGTAATATTATTCATAGACGAAATAGATGCACTTGGAAGCAGGAAAGGGTTAGAAGACGGTGGAGGAGACAGAGAATATCACCAAACAATAAATGAAATCCTAAATCAAATGGATGGATTTGAAAAAAATGAAAATATTATTGTCATAGCAGCAACAAATAATATGAGTTCTTTGGACCCGGCTATTCTTCGCCCAGGAAGATTTGACAGAAAAATTCACGTCCCATTACCAGACAAAAAAGGCCGCAAAGAAATTTTAAATTATTATATCGCAAAAATAGAATTAGATGACACCCTTTCTTCCGAAGCAATTTCAAAATATTTTTCGCAACAAACAACTGGGTTTAGCGGAGCGGAACTTGAGAATTTGATAAATGAAGCAGCACTTCTTGCAGCACGAAAAGATGCATTTTTTGTTACATTAAAATATTTAAATGATGCTTATGATAGAATTCTTTTGGGATTAGAAAGAAAATCAGACAGAAGGCTCGAAGAATTAAAATGGACGGCCTACCACGAGGCAGGACATACAACTATCGCTTTGCTTAAAAAGCATCCCATTAGCAAAGTTTCTATTGTTTCACGTGATAACACCTTAGGTGTATTAATTAAAAAAGAAAAATATGAAACTTTTTCCGAATACACAAAAGAAGAACTTTTGGATCTTATTAAAATATCTCAGGGTGGTTTTATTGCAGAAAAGTTAATATTTAATAGTTCCACCCCTGGTGCTGCAAGCGATCATGAACACGCAAACAACCTTGCACATGAAATGGTATGTCGATTCGGAATGGGAAATGGCATATTAGAGGGAGCAACAACCAAAAATATACGTTCACCCGAAGTACGAAAACAATTTGATACAGCTGCTTTAAAAATAATAGAAACATGCAAGAAAAAAACAGAAATATTATTAGAACAAAATAAAGATCTTTTGATTGAATTAAGTGAAGCGCTTCTTGAAAAAGAAACGCTCAACGAAGACGAAATTTATGCAATATCAGAAAAATACGGAATTGAAAAACCAATCAGCCAATAACTATTTCGTTTATTCAATACCCACTGGGCCAATCTCTATTAAATTACGAATAATTATTTGAACTCGTATGCCTTTTAAAACTTGTAAATTTGGCCATTTACGCATGATAAATGTTCCCCACGACATTTGTGCTGGCAATTGGTGCCGAATATCAGTTAAGCCATTTATATCAAAAAAAAGTTCTCTGAATTCGTTTTTACACCTATTACAATTATTAGATGTTCTTTCACTACCAAAAAGATCATCTATTTTCTCAAAAACAAAATAATAAAAATTCTTACAAGCAATCTCTTTATCTTCATCTTTATTTTGAATATTAAAATCCTGTATAGATTGTTGAAGGTCCACTATAATTTGTTGTCGACTGAATTCTCTGGATAATTCATCACGCAACAAAGAAGGGGTGGAATGGCCAGACGACGTAGAGATGCCAGGAGACAAAGGCGTCACTCTTTCAAATTTAAATGTTGGACTAGGCTTTGGAGTTGGACCAACAGGGGTGTTGGACGCTGGCGTAAAACTTCTCACAAAATCATCGAAGCCGAGAGGTCTACCAGTAATAGAATCTTTTGGAAAAGCTTTTGCAATCTCAGCATCCGCCGCGGCCTCAGAAATTAACTCGGGAACACAAGGAATTGCATCATAAGGCTCTGGATTAAAATGCGCAAAACCAATAATTGAACCAAAAAACAAAAATATTAAACCGTACTTTTTCATAATAAATCCCCCAAAGAATTGATTATTTAATTATTTTAAATATATATAAATTATACAAATAGATAATAAAAAAATCAATAAATACCTAAATAACAGGTTTTTCTTACATATTTAGGTTCTCAACGCTATATCTAAGCCTTGTAATTCGATATTTATGCGCTCATTCCATTCATTTTTCATAACATGGCCAGCAATAGAAAATGGCTGATCCCCACAATTACACAAAAAACTATACAAATCAGGTCGATTAAAAAAAATAACAGGTTTAATTATACCATCTGAAAAAACTGTACATTTAACGTGTTTATCTTTTAATAATTGAGGTTGCTTCAAAAGGACAACATCATGAATAATAAAAGTTGGTTGAGCATTTTTGTTACCAAACGGTTCAAGTTGAAGTAAATCAGAAATAATTTTTTTATTTAATTCCGATAATTCAATTGGTGCATCAAGATCTATTTTTGGTATCAAATCTTCCGGTGTTAATTCTTCTAAAATTTGTTTTTCTAATCTTTTTTTTAATTCTTCAACATTTTCTTTTTTTAATTTTAACCCTGCGGCAAAAGAATGCCCGCCAAAACTAATTAATAAATCTTGATTAGTTTTTAAAGCGTTAAAAATGTTGAATTCAGGAATCGATCTGCATGAACCTCCCAAAACACCATTTTTTTCATGAAATAAAAATGATGGTTTTCCATAACCATGTGCCAGTCTTCCGGCAACAAGACCTATTACTCCAGCAGGCCACGTTTCACTTGCCGCCATAATTATATTTTCTTTTTCCAAATCAATCGTCTTATTAATAATTAGATGTTCTATTTCATCAAAAATTCCTCGTTCAACTTTTTTCCGTTTTTCATTCATTTCTTTTAAAAGTTTTCCAACACGATCAACATCGGAAAATTCTGAACTAATTAAAAACTTTACGGCATCCCGCGAATCATCAAGTCTACCTAAAGCATTTAATTGCGGCGCAAGCATAAAACCTATATCTAAAGAACCAAGAAACTTTTTAGTTAACCGACTATTGTTTGCAAGAACAGCCAGCGAATAACTTTTTTTCTTATTAATAATACTTAACCCGTGCTTTACCCAAAAACGATTTTCCCCTAATAACGGAACAACGTCTGCTATCGTACCAAGTGTTAGTAATTCATAAATTTTTTCTGGTAATGGAATATTTTTAATTTCATAAAGCAAAAAAATTAATTTAAAAGCAACACCAACACCAGCAAAATCCTTATATGGATATTTACAATCTTTTTGATTTGGATTAACAATCGCCAAGGCATTTGGCAGTTTTTCATGTGGACGATGATGATCCGTAATAATTAAATCAACACCTAGTTCTTTTGCATTCTGTGCAGCCTCAATAGCAGTAATTCCATTATCAACTGTAATAATTAACTTGTAATTACTTTCTGCTGCTTTTTTAACAATCTTTTTAGAAAGACCATAACCATCACGTATACGATTTGGTAAAAAATAATTTATTAACGCACCAAGCGGAAGTAATGCTGCCAGCAATAATGCCGTAGAAGAAATTCCATCAACATCATAATCACCAAAAATTAATATTTTTTCTTTTTTTTCTATCGCTTTTAAAATTCGCTCAACAGCTTTTTTTGAATCTTTAAATAAATTTGGATGCGCAATATCTTTTTCTAGCGATGTAAATAAAAATGAAGTAATTTGTTCTGCCGTTTCAAAACCTCGAGACAATAATGTTTGCGCAATTGGAATACTTAAATTATGCCTTTGCGATATTTCACGAACTTTTGATTTTTCTACGGATGAAATTTTCCAGCGGTATTTAAAACCTTTTATATATGTGTAATTCAAAATATTATTCTTCCACCCGCTTCATAGTAGGAAATAAAATTATATCTTTAATCGATGTTGTGTTTGTTAAAATCATTGCCAACCGATCAATTCCAACACCAACGCCAACTGTCGGAGCAAGACCATATTCCAATGCTTTTACATAATCCGCATCATAATAATGCGCCTCATCATCGCCTTCCGAACGCGCTTCGACTTGTTTTTTAAAGCGATCTGCTTGATCAAACGGATCATTCAATTCTGTAAACCCATTTGCAAATTCCATGCCTGCAACAAACAACTCAAATCGTGCTGCAATATTTTCATTATTAGGATCTCGTTTTGCAAGTGGAGAAACTTCAATTGGATAACCAATAATAAATGTTGGTTGAACAATTTTATCTTCAACAAACTCTTCAAATAAAAAGAAAAGTTTTTCACCATGCGATGCATTTTTTCTGTTCATTTCTAATTTATGTTCCTTAAAAATTGCATCAATATTTTTTTCAGAAAGTTGCTCTTTTTTTAATCCACCGATTTCGCACAATGATTCTTCTATCGTAAGTTTTTTAAATGGAGCCGTAAAATTTATTTTTTCATCCTGGAATTCAATTTCCAATTTACCCAATGCATTTTGCGCAGCATTTTGAATTAATTGTTCTGTTAATTCCATTCCATTTTTGTAATCACCATGTGACATATAAAATTCAAGCATTGTAAATTCTGGATTATGTTTTGTCGACACACCTTCATTTCGAAAACTTCTGTTAATTTCGAAAACACGTTCAATGCCACCAACAACCAAACGTTTTAAATATAATTCTGGTGCAATACGCAAATACAAATCCATATCGTATGCGTTGTGATGTGTTATAAATGGACGCGCTGTTGCACCGCCAGGAATTGGATGAAGCATAGGTGTTTCTACTTCTAAAAAATCTTTTTCTAATAAAAACTGTCTAATAGATTGAACCATTTTTGAACGTGCAACAAATTTTTCTTTGCTTTCTTGATTACTAATTAAATCAAGATAACGTTGACGATACTTTTGTTCTGTATCTGTTAAACCATGATACTTTTCTGGTAACGGATATAAACATTTGCTCAACAAAGAAACTTCTTGAACTTTGAGTGTAACTTCACCCATTCGCGTTTTAAAAATAGTACCCTTTGCCCAAACAATATCCCCTGCATCAAAAAACTTTTTAAAGTTTTCAAATGCATTTTCTTCTAACGCATCTTTTTTAATATAAATTTGAATTGATCCAGAACGATCTTGAATATTTGCAAAAACTGTTTTGCCATGCTCGCGCTTTGTCATCAAACGCCCAGCTATTTCAAAAACTTCTGTGTTTTCTTCAACAAATGAATCTTTTGCTTGCTGACATGTCGAAGTAACTTTTTTATAAGATGGCCATGGTTGAATACCATGTTCTTGCATTTCTTTTATTTTATTTACGCGAATTTCATGTTCGCTGGAAATAATTTCTTTTTTTTCACTCATAATATAATCCATATTTTGTTCTACAAATAACAAGTCCAAACACATGAAAATGTATTATAACAAACAAAAAATATGCTGCATATAGAAAAAGCCGCTTGTTATTTGCAACAAGCGGCTTTTTCTATATGTCTAAACTTTTTTTAATTAAAGTGCAGCAAATGCGTACCACTCTTTTACTTTTGTTTGTTGCGCGCTCACTAAATTCTCGTTTGTGTCTAATTTTTTTTGTTTAACAACAGTAAGCAGCGTTTTCAATGATGCTGGTGCAAGCGTCCTATTGTTATATGCTAACTGCATAAAATCAAATAATTCTGTGGCAAAACTTTTTCCTAACGTAGCTTCTTTATTGACCAACACAGCAACATTTACAAGAATTTTTTCGTAACCTCTTCTTGCTACACCTGGATTAGAACTAGACTTGCTTGTTGCTTTTAGAAGTAGTCCATAATGTTCTTTTAATTTCTTTGTTGTCTCTTTCTTTTTAACGTCCTCTACAGATGGAACCTCAATTTCTTCGGCACCAGGCATTGGTGAAACTCCAGCAAGCGCAGGCAATGTCCGCCCATATTTAACCATTTCTTCTTCAGTTAAATACTTATCTGGTAAGTATTTTTTCCAATCTTTTTTCTCTTCTTTCGTCGTTCCTTTTGCTTCCGCTTGTTTTTTTGCAAAAGCTACTGCATTTTCAAAATCGACTTCTTCTCTGACTGTTTTAGGAGTTTCTCTAATTTTTCGTTCATGTTTTTTTTCGCTTTTAATTTGTCGCCTTCGTCCCCATTTTGTATCCTCATCGACTGCTTCTTTAATTGCCTTTCCTACGCTTACAGCTCCAGCCGTCGCCACAGCCCCGGCGCCCCACTTGGCACCAACAACAGCACCCGTACTTGCAGCACCTGCGCCCAACTTGGCCCCCGCCCAAGCTCCAGCTAAACTACCTGGCGCACCGCCAGGAAGACCAGCAACTCCACCTATAACTCCACCAACAACTGCACCAGCAAGCGGAGCCCCTGCTACAAAAGTTGTAATTTTGTGCCGCTTCATCCAGTCCCCAATAGCAGCCCACCTTGAATGCCTATATTTAAAGGGTTCTTTGATTCCACTAAATCTAGAACCCGCCCTTCCAAACCTTGATTCTCCAGTATCTCCTGCCATAAATCGCATTGCAGAATTTGAAATTTCTCTTCTTACTCCAGAATCATTTAAAAGGAATTTATATTTTTCAAAATATTTTGCTTCAACATCACCACCTTTAACCATAAGTTCTTTAACCAATTCTCTTCTTTTTTTAATATCTTTCTTAGTTTCACCTTCTTTAGAAGCTCGAAAAACTGCACTTTGAAAAGCATCCCGCAATCCAAAATCCAATATCGCTCTTTTCCTAAAACTCTTATCTCCTAAAAACACTTCTTGTACAAGATCCCATGGCAACTGGTTACCAACAGACACACCAGCATATCCTGTAACATATTGTTTTCCTAAAGAACTTCCTATGATATTTCTTAAATTAGAAACTGATTCTTTCTCTAGTTTTCTCGACTCAGCCTTTGAAATAATTGTACTTACTAGTTGAGTTTTTTCTCCTGGTTTAAGGCTTCCCCAAAAACGCCTATAATCTCTCACCCCTTGTTCTCTACCAGAAAGACCTCTAACTAAAGATTCAAAATGTTGTTTCGTTCGACTAAGTCTCAAACCATCCAAAAATCTATTTGCCTGCCTCATTGCTGGATGCCCACCTATTATGTGACTTCCTCTATCTTCTTGTTCTTCAGGCCCATAATTAAGATGCTCAAAAAATGCTTTTCCTACTTCACTAGCTCTTGGCAATAATGATTTTACGTGATCAGTTTCAGCATCAAAAAAACTTCTTGCTTGTGTTGGAACTGCTGCAGATGCCCGTCTTGGAACATATCCTCTTCCCCCTGCAACACGTCGTCGCCTTGCTGGTGGTTTAACAGGTTCTGAAAATCCTCCTTCAGAATATCTAGAAATACCACGACGAGAAGAACTACCAATATCAAGTTCTTCTCGTGCCATTTCTTCAAGTTCTCCAATATTCAAATTACGCCCACGCGCTTCTCCAAAAATTGTATTTACTAATTTTTTTCTCTCAGCATCATCCATACTATTCCAGACAGAATCAAAACGATACCGCCCAGCGTTTTCTCCAATTAGCCCAGAAAAAATTCTTTCAAAATCATCTTGTGTTCTCGCGCTAGAAATCGCTTTAGAAAGATGCCGCGCTTGCGTTCTTGCTGCACTATCTTGTTTTGAAAATCGCATTTCTTGCCGACCTTCAATATCATCAAATAAAGATTTTCCTATAGCCGTTCCGCCATACAAAGAAACAAGATTAAATAAAGAAAAAAACATAAAAGAAATTATGCTTACCGTCGATATTTTTTTATAAACGCTCATGATCCCCTCCCCCTTAAAAAGAAGAACCGCCCCTCAACTTTTAATTTTATGCATTCAAATAACACTTAGTTCTGCTTTTAGTATGCATAAAGACATTACAATTTGTCAATAATGCATTAAATCAGTAATATACCAGTAGCACAACGTTTGGTATTCAAAATTGATGGTTAATTTTGGCATTCAACGTTTATATTTCTCTCTGCAATCCCAAATAACACCCAGTTGTACAACTTAAATATACTCTGTATTCTTTAATATATTAAAAAAAACGATACGTAATATTACAAATAAAGAAGAAAGAATTATGAAAAAATATATAAAAACAACAATCTTAATCGGACTTTTATTTACAATAAGTTATCATAGCGTTTTCTGTGTTCCAGAATCCGTAACACGCATGATAAAAGGGACACAATCGATACTTCTTATTGGAACATGTCACGAATTAAGCCAATCTGACCAACAGTACTTTGAAGCACTGCGTGAAGGAATTACAAAAAGTACACCCGCGTCGGTTGCTGTTTTAACCGAGGCCAATATAGAAAATAGCGATTCTCCATCACAACTAGAACAATTTGTTTGGCAATTGCAACAACCATGCCGAGTAATACATGGTGATGACCTCAGACTTAATATCTCTGCCCCTCTTATGGCTCCATACAGCGTATTTCAAAAGTTTTATAATGATGTATTTATGCAAATATTGCAAACGGCAGCAAGAGAACACAGTCTTAATCCTTTTGGGTTTGAACAATATGAATTCAACATAGCTATAAAAGAAAGCATGTTCCGTCCAATACTTGTAAAAAATACCGTACAAAATATATTTAAAACAGCAATTTTACCGGTAAAAACATATATTGATTCCGCAAAACGCGCCTTTATTGATCAACCTTTGATACTATCCGCATTGGACGAGATTAACACTGGGATACAACGTTTAATTCATAATTCTCCTCCATATTTTACTCAAGAAACCACGAAAACTTTGGAAAATGCATTACATAACGGATTAAAACAAGAAGGTTCAATACTCAGACTAAGAGATAACTTTTTTTGCAACTGGCTCCATCCGCTTATAACTGCCATTAGTAATGCCAACTTCTTTGTGCACATAATAAATTCACTTCAGACATATGAAAACATAGTAGTAGTAATCGGAAATGATCACACCGCAAATCTGCAAATGTCACTGGAACAAATTGGTTTTGTCCAATCTCATCTTTTCGGAATAAGAAATTCAAGCCTAGAACAACCATCGTCTCCTTTATCAATGGAAGACTATACAATTGCAATTAACAAATTTTTTCGAATATGCAGCGTTTGCGGGAAAAAAGCCACAAAACAATGTAGTATATGCAAAACAGTATGTTACTGTTCAGAAGAATGCAAAAGAAAAGATGATACGAAACATGCAACACGTTGCGCAAGATTAAAAAGAACACTGGCTCGTCCTTAATTCCAACATTTACAATTTTTTATATGATTTAGTTGAATCAGTAAATGGAAACCGTCACCTGCTTCGCAGGCGATCCTTCGATACTATTTTTTTTCAAAAAATCACTCAGGACGAGCGGTCAAAAAGACACCTTTTAAAAAAGCAAAAACAAAAATTCCAATTTCCTTATTCGAATATAATTTGAATTATTTAATGTTTATTAATTAAATAAACAACTTCGTCAGAATAGCCCATCTGCAATTCTTCGCGGGCCATTTTTTGAGAATAAAAATTATCTGTTTCCCATCGATAAATATCTTTTTGAACTACAACAACTTCCTGCTCAAGTTGTTGTAGTTCAACTTGTTTTTCTTCAAGTTTTGATTTTAATTTATGATATCGCAAAAAACCAACATCGCTCCATATCATAGAATGCGCAAAAACACTTACCAAAAAAATAAAAACTAAATTTTGTAAAATATTAACAAGAGATATTCTTTCAAATTTTTCATACATCATTACCCACTCCCTAATTGTTCATCTATCTTTCTTTTTCAACATCGCGGTGATGCACCAAAAATTGCACGTTATCCCATTTTTCTTTTCCTAAGCGATCAACAAATGCAACCGAACGATGCTTTCCACCAGTACAGCCAATAGCTATATTTGCAAAAAAGCGTCCTTCTTCGTAATACTTTTTAATTGAATATTGAGCAAAATCTCGCAAACGATTCCAGTAATCAGTAACTTCAGGTTTTGAAAAAAGATATTTTTGGATTTCAATATTTCTGCCATCAAGAGGTTTTAAATTTGAAACAAAATATGGATTAGGTAAAAAACGAACATCATAAACTAAATTACTTTCGGCAGGAACCCCATATTTAAACCCAAAAGATACTACATTAATAATAATTTTTTGGTTATAATCTTTTGAAAATGTTTTCATAACCCATCTGCGAAGATCATGAACAGTCGATCGATCCGTGTCATATATTATGTCTGCAAATTTTTTAATCGGATCTAATAATTCACGTTCTTTTTCGATAGCTTCTTCAATAGAAATAGCACGCGCCAATGGGTGATTTCTTCTTGTTTCCTGAAACCTTTTTAAAATAGTATTAGAACTTGCATTCAAAAACACAACTCTAATTTTACATAAATCATGTTCTTGTTTTTTTATTTTTTCTAATTTTTGTAAAAACCCACGCAAAAAACGTTGCCCCCTAGAATCAATTCCAAGCGCAACTTTTAAAACATTTGTATGTGCTTGAAAAGCTAACTCTAAAAATGTAGCAATTAATGGTATCGGAAGATTATCTACGCAATAAAAACCAAGATCTTCAAGCGTCCTCATAACATTACTTTTACCAGATCCCGAAAGACCAGTTATAATTAGTACTTGGCGATTTTGTTTTTTATCAAAATAATTTGAGGAAGTCATATTTATTCCATAGCAAAACTTAAAAACATACTTTATTTATGCGCTTGTATAGTAAAACAGCAATACTTATTTAGCAATACTCAACAACCTACAACACACAACATAAAGCAACAATCTGTTCCGTACACGCATATTACATTGTTATAATTCAACAGTTTAAAAAACTATACAGCATATAAGGAGAATCGTATGCAACATAAAAAGCTGATTCAACTCATGACAGTCATGACCATCATAAGTACGTTATATCCTCAAAAAAAACTAACCGTTGCAGAAAATCTTAATCCAAAACAAAATGTCGAATTAACCACCGAACAACAACAAGATATTTTAAAATGGTTTCGTACGCTTTCTGAGGTAACACATTTAATAGAAAAAAAACATTTTCGAAAAGTAGATTTTTCTGACTTTATTCAAAATGCCCTTAAATCTGCACTGCCAACAACAGATGCTCATTCATCATTTTTCCCTCAAAAACTTTACAAATCAACCATAGAATCAACATCGGGTGAATTTTCAGGAATTGGTGTAAGCATAATAAACAAAGCACCGGAAGATGAATCGCTAGTCGTCATAGATGTAATTCAGGGTGGACCGTCAGATAAAGCCGGATTAAAACCAGCAGACAAAATTGTAGAAGTCGGTGGCGTAGCCGTAAAGGGTTTATCCTCTGATGAGGTTATTACAAAACTAAAAGGTAAAACAGGAACAACAGTTAAAATAAAAGTTATTCGTCAAAAAAAACCATTAGAATTTACAATTACAAGAAATATTATAAAAGATCAAAGTTCATTTTGTTATAATTTCAAAAACCAAAATGTTCCTTATTTTTCAGTTAAAATATTTGCAGACAATACCGCCAAACAAATGGAGCAACTAATAATAAAGGCTCAACGAGAAAACAGTAAAGGAATTATTCTTGATTTACGAAGAAATCCTGGTGGAGTATTAGATTCTGTTGTAGACACTGCTGGTCTATTCCTAGACCAAGGTTCTTTAGTTGTTGCAACAAAAGACAATAATCAAAATATAGTTTCAAAATATTACACATACCGAAAACCAGTACTTAAAAGTGACCTAGCTATTTTTATAATAATTGATAACTTTACCGCTTCGGCAGCAGAAATTTTATCGGGATGTCTAAAGCACTATTCCGAAACAATAAACGATAAACGAAAACTAATGGTATTTTTAGTTGGAACAGAAACGTTTGGAAAAGGATCGGTTCAAGAAGTTATTCCTATTAGCAACGGATGTGCACTTAAAATAACAACTATGCTTTATTACTTACCAAATAATGTATCAATTCAGGCCAAAGGAATTAAACCAGATTTTCTTGTTAATCCAAAAACAATTCCATCCGAAGAAATTAAATGGGTCAACGAATTGTATGGAAAAGAATCTTCTATGAAAAATTTTATAACAACTGAAGAAGTAGCAGGAAAAGAAAGACCTAAAGAAGTAGTAAAAAAAGAAATAGCAGAGAAAAAAGAAGAAGAATTGAGTTGGACTGAACGACACAAAAAATCAATAAGCCTGGATACACAAATACAAGCATGCGTTAATATGATCAATATGCTTTATATAGCAAAACAAGGAAATCCAAAACTTGTTGATACAAGACAAAAAGCGCTAGCATTTTTACAAACAAATTATCTAACAGATGAACAAACAGAACTTGAAGAAATAAAGTAAAAGCTTTTAATTTGATTTTTGAATATAAAGCACCTATAATATTTCTACTAGCTTCATTTGGAAATATTATGGTGGATGTAGCTCAGTTGGTAGAGCATCGGATTGTGATTCCGAGGGCCGCGGGTTCAAGTCCCGTCATTCACCCCAAATTTATCGGTTAGTAATTTGTGAGCACACGAATTCTTTGATATCGTAATTACACGTAAGTAATATAAAAATAATGTCGGGGCGTGGCGCAATTGGTAGCGCACTCGCTTTGGGAGCGAGGGGTTGCCAGTTCGAGTCTGGCCGCCCCGACCATATTTCGCCGAGGCTTCGTATGCACGGCCATTTAAATTTTGTTTAATACAAAATCATCTTTAAAATTTCAAAATTCGTGCCCGTAGCTCAGTTGGATAGAGCAACGGATTTCTAATCCGTAGGCCGCAGGTTCAAGTCCTGCCGGGCACACCATACTTCGCTCCTACGGAGCTTCGTATGGCTTGCGCCAGTTAATTAAGGATTGATAGTAAAGAAAACTTTGACAGTATAAAGCGAAGTATGCCCTTCGTAGCCTATTTCCTACGAAGCTTTTAGCGAAGTAGTATTGGCGTAGTAGGGCCATTCCTTAAGAATTCTAAAACTATGTATTATGTTTATCTTATTCGATCTATTCAAAATTCATCCAAAACATACATTGGTTATACTACAAATCTAAAACAACGACTTGAAACTCACAACTCCGGAGGATCCATTCATACCAACAAAGATAGACCATGGAAATTAGTTGTGTTTTTGGCTTTTGATACTCAAGAAAAAGCAAAATCTTTTGAAAGTTATATAAAAATAGGATCGGGACATGTTTTTACGAAAAAACGATTTTGGTAACTTCGGCAAAACGGAATAACGACACTAAAAAATTTGACATCAATAGAAAAAAAGCGGCACGTGCCCACCGTAGCCCAAAGGGCGTAAGTAATTTTATTTGTTTTTTTACTTTCGAATGTAAAATTATGAAAAAGCAATTGCTACTTATTCTCTTTCTTTCGATCACCCCCGTTTTTTCTTGTTTTGGAATGGAGTCTCAAGAACCTTTAGACGATGGTTCAGAAGAGGCTACAGAAGAGCAGCTTACAGAGTTTTTGTCCGCAATGGCAACCGCCGTAGGGAATACACTACCCACCCAAATTGCAAAAGTTAAAAAAGACATTACAACAGACATTAAAAATGTTAGAGAAGAAATCAATGCAATGAAGTTAGAACAAGAAAAAAGGGATGAAGCTAGAGAAAGGCGAAAGGACATGCTTCGTATCTTTAAGTACAGCCTTTTATTGACACTAACTATAACATCGTGGATGTCTACGAATAAAGAATTAAAATCCAAAGAAACAAAACTCAAGACTGTTTTAAAAGATTTTTTCACCCCATCAAAATTTGAAAAAACATGTGAAGAATATCCACAAACTTCGTTTGCAATTATTGAAACGATTGTTTTTGGCATAATAGCAGCAATAGATATCGGGAAAGGCCACGGAAATCTCCGTGGCCTTTCTGGCTAATTTAGAAACATAAGCTTTTATACTAAGTAACTATAGATGCCAAATCACCCCCATTCTTCGCCGCCGCCTTTAAGGCCCTCTTTGCTTTAAAACGCTTTACTGGTTTGCGAATAAAAGCTACACCACTCACAACAACTGCCGTACCCACTACAACACAAGCTTTTCCAACCCTAGCCATTGTATTCATCAAAGACCCAGATCCTTTTCGTCCTGATCGTCGCAACCCCGCGTTACGCATTTCCGCATTCGATCGTCTTTCCTGTTGCCCCTCTAGCCCTTTTGCTTTTCGCGCCTCTTTTTCGGCCCTTTTTGCTTGTTCCTTTTCTGCTTTTTTTGCTTTTGCAGCTTCAGCTTCCATTCTTGCCTTTTCTGTTCGCTCTTGGCTTAACTGAATTTCTAGCTTTAGCGCGGCTCCTTGTTCTGCTAATTGTGCCACCCTTTCATCCGTTTGTTTTTGCCACAGATCTTTTGCCGCAGCCACTTGTCTTGCTTGTTCTTGTGCAACAGCCGCTTCTCTTGCTCGTTCACTTTTTTCCTGTTCTTTCTTCTTCTTCGATCTTCTCCACCATCTACAAGCACCCCAAACACAAGCACAAACAACTATCGCTGTAACACCAATAACAGCAACCTTTGCATTTGTTATCATATAAGCCTTCAACGCTGCTCCTTTTGTTGCTGCTGCACCGTTTGTTGCTACTGCGCCTTTTGTACCCATTGCAGCATTTGCGACAATACCGCCGACAGCTCCGCTAGAAATTGACACCACACCGTCAACCACGTCATCAACCGATACAGCACATAAACTATCTATATTTAAACCTGGCAAATATCCTGATAATTTACTTTTTAAATGATTGCAAAATTCGTTTCCAACACCATTAAGTTCTGCCTCACAATATCTCAACATAATTTGTTCATATATAAAATCAAACAAGCGATGATCAAATTCAGCTTCTGGCAATCCCAAATGTTGTGTTACCGTATCAAAAACTTTTTGTTCATTTTTTAAACGTAAAATCGAATCTCGCACATAAGATTGTTTATGAATATTGTTAGAAAAACAAGAACCGGACAACAAGAACACAGACAAAAAAAAACATCCCTTCTTTGACATAACTTTCCCCCCAATCTCCATCAAGTTGCCTTCGCAACCCCAAAAATATAACTCCCCAGTGATTTTATTATACACAGAAAGATGCTATGGAAGATAGATTACAGAGGAAAAAGTTAAAGCTTTTCTGCAACTTTTCCCAAAACAAGCCTAAACCAAAAGGAATATTGGCTCGGATTATTTTTTACATCTTTTCGCAAATCAGAAAAATTAATTAATTTATAATCATCAACTTCTTGATTATTAATTTTTGGAATACCGTCAAATTTGCCAAAAAATACATGGTCCAACTCATGTTCTGTTAAACCATTGTCAAATGATTTTTTATATAAAAAAGAAAAAACCTCACGCAAAGAACAATCAAAACCCATTTCTTCTTGTAATCTTCGATGCGCAGCATCCTTCAAATTTTCACCCGGCCGTGGATGGCTACAACATGTATTTGACCACAATCCCCCAGAATGATACTTGTCAGCAGCCCTTTTTTGTAAAAGCAATTCGTTTTTGCTATTAAAAACAAAAATAGAAAATGCTCTGTGTAATAATCCCTTTCTATGAGCATTAATTTTCTCTTCCACCCCTATTTCATTATCATTTTCATCAACTAAAACCACTAATTCCTTTGCTACCATAAATAATCCCATTTAAAAAAATACTCACAGAAATAATTTTCTCACAGAAATAATTTTAATGTTTAGTCTAATCTAAAAGCATTATAATCAATATTTAAATGTTTTGATATTTTGACATTTATGTTATTATTTTAAACATCAAAACGGGGACCATGATAATAGCTAACAATTAAGATTCATATAGGAGTTTATTATGAAAAAATTATTAACATTGTTTCTTTTTGCTTTATTAATTGTGACAACCAATTTCGCAACATCACCCAAACAGCCTGATCCATTTACAAGTATTTTTAATCAGTTTCAAAAACTGGTAGAAGAACAATTTAAAAATATGACTGACGATGATCAAAAAAAATTAACCGCACAAAATAACACTGCTAGTGAAAATGAAACGACATACCAAATAATCATATTGGACGGGGCACAAACAAACCTTCAGCAACCGCCACAAACAAAACAGATTACAATTGTTCCTCCAGCAAATACACAACAACAAAGTCTTGGCCAAGGATTACCGCAACATATTCAAAATCTAAATCCACAACTTCAGCAATTACTAATTGGTAATCAAACGCAACCACAACCGCAACAAATTGTTCCACGGCCTCAAACAAATGTCACTTTTAAAGATGTGATAGGACAAAAAGAAGCACTTGAAGAAGTAACTGAAATTGTAGATTTTTTGAAAGACCCGGAAGATTTTAAAAAATTAGGTGCTGAAATGCCAACCGGAATTTTGCTAGAGGGTCCTCCTGGCAATGGTAAAACTTTAATCGCTCGCGCAATTGCAGGAGAAGCTGATTGTAATTTCATTCCGGCTCACGGTTCACAGTTTATAAATAAATATGTTGGAACAGGAGCTGCTGGTATCCGCGAACTTTTTGATAAAGCAAGAAACATGGCTCGCGAAACAAAAAAATCAACCATTGTTTTTATTGATGAACTTGACGCAATTGGAAGCAGAGAAAGAGACGAAAACCAAGAATACAGACATACCGTCAATGAATTATTGAACCAAATGGATGGATTTGAACAAGATGATAATGTTGTTATTGTCGGCGCAACTAACTATGTAAAATCAATTGACAGAGCTCTTTTGCGACCAGGGAGATTTGACAGAATTGTAAAAATTGCATTACCAACAAGAGATGGTAGAAAACAAATTTTACAATATTATTCAAAACAAAAAACACTTGATCCAAAACTTTCACTGGAACAATTAACTACAGATCTTGCAAAAAGAACAACCAGTTTCAGCGCTGCCGATTTAAAAAAACTTGCAAATGAAGCTGCACTTGCAGCACGCAGAGAAAAAACCCAAACAGTACAAATACAACATTTTGAAACTGCTTATGATAAAATAATACTTGGATTAAAAAATACGCTCGAAAGAACAAAAGAGCAACTTGAAAAGACTGCTCATCATGAAGCAGGACATACAATTGTAAAATTACTTACAGATCAACCTGTCGCAAAGGTTACTATTCTTTCTCGAGGAGACACCCTTGGCGCAACATATAACAAAGAAAAATATGAAACGTTTTCTGAATACACAAAAGAAGAACTTGTTAACAAAATAATGGCTCTTCAAGGTGGCTTCGTTGCAGAAAAATTAATATTTAATTGCGAGCGACCTGGTGCAAGTAACGATTTAGAAAGAATTAATAATCTTGCAAATTCTATGATTAAGGAATTTGGCATGGGTGAAGGTGAATTGCGCGGAATAACATACAGCGGCATGGTATCCGATTCAATGAAAGAATTATTCGATCAAGAAGTTTTAAAACTTATACAAACATGCAAAGCAAAAACAGAAAAATTATTAGCTAACAATAAAAAATTATTATGTAGTCTTGCAAAAGAAATTCTTGAAAAAGAAACATTAACTGAAATTGAAATATCTGAAGTAACAAAAATCAAACTTACAGAACAACAAAATTAAAGGTGATAGATGAACGAAACAAATGAACAGTTGTCGCTTTCTTTCGAACTTATTTGTTTTATGGATTGGATGTTAAAACATGGAAAGAAACAACTTCGAGACCTCGTTAAAAATGCAATACAAAATGGATTAGCACAAGAACTTGATAATATAGATGAAGAAAAATATTTAAAAATTAGCGAGTACTTGCACCACGCCGTATTAGATTTTGTATTAACGTTAGAGGATTTTATTATTGAGGAATTAGAGGGAGTTTCCCCAAAAGAAAGTGTAAGAGAAAAAACTTCTACCGCAATTAAAAATCTGGACACTAAATTCATAGATGTTCAAACAATATTGTTAAGTCTTCAACAAGCAAAATCAAAACTTTTAAAAAAGAAAAAAATAAAAATTAACAATTCGATACAAACAAAAGATGAGGCAAAGGATGTTCTTTGTACTCAAATTTTAAAAAATTGGAAACCAAATTCTAACGAACCTGTTAATTAAAACTCAAACCCCATACCGTCCAAAACTTCTCGCAACTCAAAAAGTGGTAGTCCTAAAACCGAAGAATACGAGCCTTCAATTCGTTTTAAAAATAGCGCGCCCGCGCCTTCAATAATTCCTGCTCCGCAGGCAGACAATGCAAATGGGGCTTTTTTTAAATAAAAATCTAATTTTTCTTCCGACACACAAAATTCAATTATTGTAGAAACCGCAAAAGTTTTTTTTTGTTTGGTAATCCATTTTGCATTTTCAAAAATTTTATGCTCAACACAACACCCTGTTGTCACATCAATTGGTTCTTCCCGCTCCGCGCGCAGCATTCTTTTTGCATCGTCTTTATCTTTTGGTTTACCTAAAATGGTTTTGCTCTTGGTCGTCATCATTAATGTATCTGCCGTGCATATAAACATTTCTTTGGAAGAATTTTCTTGCGGCAACACCACATGCTCCATCTTGTGACACGCAAGTTCCCGCACATAATCATGAAAACTCAAATCACCTTTTTTTAAATCTTCACTACTTTTATGTTCTAAAACTTCGTAACGAACGCCCGCGTCTTTTAATAACTTCCGTCTTATCTGCGAACATGAACCAAGATATAAAATGTCTGACATGTTTTTCCTTTTTTTTAAAAAAACTTATTTAATTAATTGTGATTCAAATTATATCTCTTTTCTGAATAAAAATCTCTTTATCCCAAACAGTTTTCATCCAGTCCTTCGATACGATTTTTAAGAAAAAATCACTCAGGATGAAAAAGTACTGCGTCCGACGTAGCCTTGGCGTAGTCGGATCGAGGGACACTTAGTTTGCGATAACTTTTTTTATTGCGCTAGTAATATGAAAAGTTATTTTAAATTCACAGCTCCTGGTTGTACTGTACGAAACGTCCCTCGATACTATTTTTCGCCAATGCTAAAAATCACTCGGGATGAAAAACCTGTATAAGTAGTATTCTCATAAACAACAAACAATAATTTGTAAAAAACTTTACTACAAAAGAACGCCTGAGTGATTTCGCTGGATGTAAGTTTTCTTAAACTTACGTCAGTGCATGAGCGAAAGGCGTAGGGTTCCAAGGGCGAAGCCATGGTGTCCGGGGTTTTAGGGGGTGTGACAAGACACCACCTAAGAAGATTTTGGAGGATGCTTTTTCGCAAAAAGTTAATCAGAAAAAATATTTTGAACCGTTCGATAAAACCCTTCGAGACATCCTACTTCGCACTTCGTGCTTCGAAGGATTCCTCAGGGCGAACGGGAAACAATAATCATTACTAAAAACGTCAGAAAAATAATTATCGAACTATTATAAAAGAGGTTATATACTACAAAACAGTTGTAAATCTTAACACAAAATCAAAGGATCCTTTATGCAAAAAAGTGTGCGCACGCCAAAGGCCGGTTTTTTTCAACTTACTCCGTTCCTGATTTTTGTTTCCGCATTCTTACTTCTTGTTAAAATTTTCCCGCAAGTCGATCTTTCTAAAACAGATGATTTTCCACTTCTCGCATGCATGATTGCTATTATTTGGGCGCTATTCACATTTAAACAAAAAATTTCTTTTAACAAAAAAATTGAAACTTTTGTTTCCGGCGCGGCGCAACCAACCATCATGTACATGTGTTTTATTTTTATCGCCAGTTCTATTTTTTCTAATTTTTTAGGAATGATGAACGGTGTCAACTCCGCAATCGCAATTAGCTTTAATCTTATTCCTGCATCTTTTTTATTGCCAGGACTTTTTATAACCGCATCAATTTTCTCTTTAATTATTGGTTCTTCAATGGGTTGCATCACCGTTTTTATGCCTGTCGCGATGGGCTTTGCGTCACAGCTTGGAATTAACCCTGCAATGCTCGCGGGAATTATTGTTGGTGGCGCGATGCTTGGCGATAATCTTTCTGTAATTTCTGATACAACAATTGCAGCAACACAAACAACTGGTTGTAAAATGTCAGATAAATTTAAAGCGAACGGGTTCCTTGTGCTTCCCGCTTTTATTGCAACTATTATTGTGCTTGCAGTAATTAATCATAATCTTGGCGGATCAATAACTGTTCCAACGCAAATTATTAATACAAAAACTTTTATTGCATTAATTCCGTACGGACTTGTTTTAACGCTAGCGCTTCTTGGAATAGATGTTTTAGCGGTACTCGTTTCTGGATCTTTAGCCGCTGGCGCAATTGGGATTTTAAATGGATCGTTTTCGACAGTAACCGCAATCACATCTATCTTTGACGGTTTTTATGCCGAGAAAAAAATGGTCGCGGTTTTAGTTTTGGTTTTATTAATTGCCGGCCTTGCAAAAATGATAGAAGCAAATGGCGGAATTAAATATCTCTTAAAAAAGTTTAGTACAAAAATTAAAAATGCCGCGCACGCCGAAGCCGCAATTGCATTTTTAGTTTTCTTAATTAATTCTGTGATTGCAATTAATACCATTGCAATTTTGGTAACAGGACCGATCGCAAAAAAGATTGGTGATTCCGCAAAGATTCCCGCGAAACGCGTTGCGAGTATTTTGGATATTTTTGCATGCGTGTGCCAAGGAATTATGCCATACGCGCCGCAACTATTACTAGCCGGCGCACTCGCAAAGATTTCTAGCATTTCAATTATGCCGTATTTACATTATCAGTTTTTTATTTTTATCGTCGCGGTTGCTTCGATTGTTAAGACGAGGTTTAGGAAGTAGAAATTGGATTATACAAAGTAATACAATTTAATAATTCTTGCAAAGCATTTTGCAACCTTACATCTTGTTGGAGAGAAATCATATCACTTACCAATTTAATCAGATCCCGTTTTTGAGCCTCAAAAAGTTCTTCACGCTTAGTTATAATTTTATTAGAATCACTCGCAAACCTCGAATCGGTCAAAATACTTCCTCGTCCCAGCAAATCAATCAAAGCTTGTCTCAAATCCTTATTTTGATTCAACAAAGCTTGAATTATTTTATTCTTGGCTGGCACAAGTCCAACACTTTCCAGTTGTTTATATGATTCTTGTCTTGCATAACGAACGTCTTCAGAACCCCAATTAAAGTTTCCAACACAAGAAAAAACCGGCGCAATCGAAAGTAAAAGAATTAATAAAAATTTTGTCATAATTTCCCCAATATAAAAACACAAGATATAAAACTCTAAAAATACAATGATAAATTAATATACAAAATCAATTTTAATCGCGCAAACGCTGGGTATTTGGCGTTACAGGGAGTAAAGAATTTTGATAATTTGCATCTGTTGATATCTTTTACAATTGCCAACCTAGATAACGTTTTTCATCCCGAGTGATTTTTTGAAAACACAACGTGTTGAAAAAAATAGTATCGAGGGGCGTAACGTATACAATTCAATCGCTATTTATTATTAAATTTTTTATATATTATCTTGCGTCCCTCGATACGATTTTTAAGAAAAAATCACTCGGGATGAAAAGCTATTCTTAACTAGTAAAATTACCATTCTTCAAATCTCGCCTACACCAATTCCCAAAGACCGGCAAAATTTTGTTTTACTCTTCCCTCCAACTGCAAATTAAAAAGTTCATCTAGCAATTCAGCGTGACCTTTATTCGCGCGTACACTTAAATCGTCAATTGATGTTGGGGTTTGGAGGAAGGACATTAAGCCTGTTGTCCCTCGATACAATTTCTCGCTTTCGCTCGAAACCACTCGGGATGAAAACGTAGTATTTTTATCATCACCTTCATTTAAAATAACAGGGACCTCTTCACCAAACTCTTCCAAAATATCATTCGCGTTCGAAACCAACTTTGCACCAGTTTGAATAAGTTTATGACACCCTGCGCTAAGTTCGTCGTGCACATCACCCGGCACGGCAAAAACTTGTCGGCCTTCGTCCAATGCAAATTGCGCGGTAATAAGCGCGCCACTTTTTTGCGCCGCTTGAACAACTACACTTCCTTGAGAAAGTCCCGCAATAATTCTGTTGCGCGCGGGAAAGTGTCCGGGCAACGGTTCTGCCTGCAACGGAAACGGAGAAACTAATGTTCCGCCATTTTGCAAAACTTTTCTGAATAATTCTTTATTTCTTTTTGGATATGGTTTTAATAAACCAGAACCTAAAACCACAATTGTCTTACCGCCGCAGTCGACTGTTTTTTTATGCGCCATTGTGTCAACACCAATCGCGCCACCACTTACAATTTCCCAATCGTTTTCAATTAACGGCGGTAAAAGTGAATCAATAACAGTTTGTGCGTACCTTCCAGATTTGCGCGGGCCAACAAATGCAATTCGTTTTGCGTTCACACTAAGTTTTTCACCTTTGCAATATAAAATAATTGGAGGCATATGAATGTGTTTTAAAAGTTCGGGATAATCTGGGTCTAAAAAGTTTAAAATGTGAATGTCATATTTTTTTATATACGCTAATTCGCTTTCTAACATTTTTTTATCGGCAAGACCGGCGACAGCCTTTCTCGCACTTGTCCGCGAAAGACCAAACCGTTCTACAAATTCAGATTCTGTGTAATCATAAATTTCATGTAAATCGATTTCTTTATCCGCATGATTATCTTTTAGCACACAAATAATACGCGAAACCGCGCCGGGCCCGATGGTTTCTATTAATGATAAGTGGATTAGTATGTTTTTGTTCATGGCTCTTTTAAATTTGAACCGTTCGATAAAACCCTTCGAGACAATTTTTTCAATCCTTCGGATTTTCAAAAATCCCTCAGGGCGAACGGGATTTATTTATTTTTTCCTACATCAAGCAACAAATATTCTTGGCTACCCGTTCGCCCTGAGGGTTCTTCGAAGCACGAAGTGCGAAGTAGAACGTCTCGAAGGGTTTTACCGAACGGACCTTTAATTTAAACAATTTTATTTTCAAATATCATACGTAATTCTTAACTTTTTTTAACGGACCGTTCGTAGAAACCCTTCGACAAGCTCAGGGCGAACGGACTAAAAAACAGTCAAACAATTAAAAACAAAAACTTCTATCTTTAAAACACAAAAAAAGAGAGCTGCACTCCGCAGCTCCCTTTTACTTATATTTATACTTATATCTATTTTTTGTCTTTTTTCTTAGAAGAATCAACTACCGGTTCATCTACTATTTTTGTTTTTTCTTTTGTTTCTTTTTTTTCTACTGTTTCTACTTTCTCTACAGCTTCAGTTTCTATAGCTTCCGCCTGCCCTTCAGAGCCTTGGCGAAGTAGGGACTTTTCTAATTCTTCTTTTTCTTTTTCTACTATTTCTTCTACTGATTCTTCAAATGCAACAACTGATGCCAATCGTTGTTTTGAATCTAAACGAATAAGACGAACACCCTTCGCACTTCTTCTCATTGTTCTAATTTCTTTTGGTGAAAGCCTTATGATTTTACCATTAACATCAATTAATAAAACTTCTGAGTCTTCAGAAACTCTTACTAATCCAATTACATGTCCATTTCTTACATCAACTGGAATGGTTTTTACTCCAAGTCCACCTCTATGCGCAACACGGAAATCTTCAACGCGAACACGTTTTCCGTATCCTCGTTCCGTTGCAAACAATAAATCTTTGTTATCAGAAATAACTTCCATGCCAACAACAAAGTCATCTTCGCGCAATTTAATACCACGCACACCTGCAGCCTGTCTTCCCATAGCACGAACTTCTTTTTCTTTAAAATGAATTCCTTGTCCATTACTTGACGCAATAACAATTGCATCTGAACCAGAACTCACTCCACAGAACGCAAGTTCATCACCATCATCCAAAGATACCGCACGAATTCCGGTGCTTCTAATTTTTCTGAATGCATGCATCTTTGTCTTTTTGATTGTTCCTTTTTTTGTTACAAGCACTAAGTTCTTATCTTGTGCTTCACGTAAACAAAGAAGTTTTACAACAGTTTCACCCTCGGTTAACGGAAGTAAATTTACAACCGCACGACCTTTTGCTGTACGCGAACCTTCAGGAATATTAAAAACTTTAAGACTGTACACGCGACCTCTACTTGTAAAGAACAATAATTCATCATGATTTTTTGCGACAAAAATATCTTGCATGATATCTTCAGCTCCAGCCAAATCAGCCATGCCTTTTTTGCCCCTACCGCCACGATGCTGCACAGAATAAACATCAAGGTTCACGCGTTTCATGTATCCTTTACGCGTCAACGTAACAACAACTTCTTCATCAGGAATTAAATCTGCTTCACTTAATGTGTCAACTGCTTGTTCAATTTTAGATCTACGCTCATTTGCATATATCTTTTTAACTTCTTTTAATTCTTTTGTAATTTCTTTTTTAAGAACATCTTCATCACTTAAAATTAACTTCAATCCTGTAATCTTAATTTCAAGATCCTTAATTTCCGCACGAATTTTATCTTGCTCAAGACCGGTCAGTCGCTGTAAACGCATTTCTAAAATTGCTTTTGCTTGTATAACAGAAAGTTTAAATTTCTTTTGTAATTGTTCAGACGCAACTTCAGCTGACTCCGCTTTTTTAATTAAAGCTACAGCATCATCAATATTTTCTATAGCAATAATTAAACCAGCACAAACATGCGCCCTCGCTTGCATCTTTGCAAGATCAAACTTCGTTCGTCGCGTAATAATTTCTTTGCGATGATGCAAAAAATGTTCCAATATTTCTCGCAAAGTAAAAATCATTGGACGATTTTGATAAAGTGCAAGCATTAAAATAGAAATGCTTGTTTGCAATGAAGTGTGTTTAAATAACTGATTTAAAACAACTTGTGGAATTTCACCTCGTTTTAAATCAATAACAACTCTAATTTTCCCTTTTGCAGATTCATCACGAAGATTTGAAATACCATCGATAACTTTATTTTTTACCAAGTCAGCAATTTTTGTAATCAAATCCGCTTTGTTCACCATAAATGGAAGTTCAGTGATAATTAAAAGATTCTGTTTTGATGTTTCCTCAATATCAACAACTCCGCGAACTTTTACTTTTCCGTGCCCTGTTCTGTATGCCTGAACAACTCCGGCTCGCCCACAAATTATTCCGCCCGTTGGAAAATCTGGCGCAGGAATTATTTTAAATAATTCTTCTTCAGAAAGTTCTGGATTTTCTAAAAGTTTTATACAACCGGTAACAATTTCCCCTAAGTTGTGTGGCGGAATGGAAGTTGCCATACCAACAGCAATACCACTTGTTCCATTGATTAATAAATTTGGAATTTTGCTTGGAAGAAGTGTTGGTTCCATACGAGATTCATCAAAATTTGGAACAAAGAGAACCGTTTTCTTTTCTATATCGGCAAGAAGTTCTTGTGCAATTTTTGCCATACGAATTTCCGTGTACCTCATAGCAGCAGCGTTATCGCCGTCAATCGAACCCCAGTTTCCTTGACCATCAAGTAGTGGATGTCGTTTAGAAAAATCTTGAACTAAACCGACCATCGCTTGATAAATTGGCGAATCACCATGTGGATGATAATGACCAATTACTTCACCAACAACAGTTGCCGATTTCCTGTAACCACGTTCGTGGTAAAGTCCTAATTTGTGCATCGCATATAAAATTCTTCGATGAACCGGTTTTAAACCATCACGAACATCTGGTAACGCACGACTGACAATAACCGACATTGCATAATCAAGAAATGACGTCTTTAACTCACGTTCAATAGATAATGGTTTAACATGAGAAGAATCTAGTTCATTACGAGAATCGTCTTTAGCCATTATTTCTTTCCTCTCTAATTCTGTAAATTTTTAATCTGGAAAACCCCACAGGAGCAAGATTTTAAACATGACCCATTGTACTATTCTTTAAGAATAAAAACAAGTTTACACTGTTTTTTACGATAAATTTTCACTAAAATTTGTGATCGAAAAAAGAACTCGACAATTGATAAATATTTATGCAAATATATAATCATAGTCTTTGCTAATATTCAATCTTTTCTAATCTACGGAAAGGGTTATTTTATGAGGAATCTAAAAAACTTCTGTTTAATTATTTTATTTTTCAATCAATCTTTATTTCCAAGAAGTGCAGAACAAATTGCAAAAAATCTACCCCCAGGACACAATAAAGTTTACTGCAATCCCAAAAAACCTTTATGTGCTATTGCATGTGAATATTCAGAGGGAATTGCAATAGCAAAGTTAAACGAACTAAAACAACAACAATTTCTTGAAGACGGAGGATTAATAAAAGCAGCTGTATGGAATAAATCAGGAACAGAACTTGCAATAATTACATCCTCAGAATCAACATCAGCATCTGGTGATTACGAAAACACTTTAATAATCTGGCGACAAGAATCGGATCTAATTGTCCTTGAACGAAAAATAAGAATAAAAGAACAAGCTAAAACAATAACATGGGGTAAAGAAAGAAAAAAAATATTTCTTACTTTTGAAACAACAAGATTTACCTGCTCTTTAAATAAAAATTTTGGTGATACTTATGACGCAATAATAATCCCATCTTACCAAACAAAACGCTACTCTCAACCAGAATTATTATCACCTAACAAAAAGCTACAAATTGTAATTCCAGAAATAATATCTCCAGAACAAACAACAATGATTGAAATTTATGACACAAATGAAAATTATCATGTTAATACAATTACTACTCCAGCAGAACTAACGTCAATCAGCTGGTCTGGGGATAGCCAATATGTCGTAATTGCTTGTATAGATGGTTCTGTATATAAACACCAAGCAGTTCCTGCTGATCGAATAGAATCTTATTCTGTCCCTGGTTTATTATCTCCTGACAAAAAACTTACAATAATAGCTTCCGAAATAATGCTTGATTCAGTAACTACACAAATATATAGAGTTTGGAATGGTCAATGTTACGTTAGTATAATTATTCCAACAGCAGAGCCAGATTCAATTGATTGGTCTAGTGATAGTCAATATATTTTAATCACTTATAAAAATGGTTGTACCTATGAACACAAAGCAATTCCTGAAGCACCGGAAGTAGCAGAATATCTCGCACTTCAAGAAAGACGCTTCCCTCCCAACGACCCTTTATTTTATCTAAAATGTGCCATTGCAAAAAGCTGGCAAGATAAACAAGATCGATACCCCGACACCTAAGCTTAAATTTTCCCAAATAACGTTTCAAAAGAACCAAGCGATCTATTTCCGATATCAAAACATGATAGTTGTTCTATATCAGAATTCACAAACATTTGCCCAATTAGAATTTCATCATCGCAAGATAATTTCTTATAAATAAAAATTCTTTCACGTTGCGGCAAAACTAACAAACTTTTTATGATTTGTGTATTGTCAACCCTTGCGCAATCATCAAAAGCATCTTTATGTTTGGTTTTATAAAATTTCAAGAAATCACAAATACTATTTTTTAAATAATTTCTATACCAAACATATTCATTGTTTAATGGAAAGATTATACAAAAACCCCATACCGCACAAATTCTTTCACATAATGTTAAAGAAATTTTTTGCCGAGAATTACTTTTAAAACTTACCAGCTGTTTTTTCAAATTCACCCAATTTAACCTAAAATCATACTTCAGTTTTTCAGTTATTTCGGCAAATAATTCCACTGTTACTCCAGATGAAAGCAAAGGTTTCAATTCGTCCCTAAGACGAGAAACTAATAAACTAAAATCTTTTAAATTACTATTACCTTCGCAAAGTGAAAATAAAAAATTACATTGCTCGATAAGAAGTTGTTTTTTTCTTTCTGATTCTCTTACCATTTCTGCACAAACACTTCTTGTTATTGTTTTTGCAGGTGCTGTTTGTACTCTTTTCCCAGCACCCTTTGGACTTCTTCTCTTGTTGTGAACAGTAAGAACTTTAAGTTTCCCAGAACTTCTTGTTTTTGGCTTAGAAAACAAAACACTTGAATTAATAACAACGCATAACAGTACTAATAATATTTTTCTCATGTCTTAAAACTTCTCCGCAATTTTATGTAATTTTTCGATTCGTTTCTTCATCGGTGGATGTGTAGAAAAAAGTTTAAATAAACTTTCACTTGAAAATGGATTTAAAATAAACAAACTTGCAAGCACCCCCTCTGCATTCGAGCGCGGTTTTGCATGACGAGTTTTTGCATTAAAATGTAATTTTTCTAAAGCCGATGCAAGTGCCAACGGATCATCAGAAATTTTTGCACCGGATTCATCGGCAAGATATTCGCGCGAACGCGAGATCGCAAGTTGAATTAACATCGCAGCAAACGGCATTAACATTGCAATAAAAATTGTTACAAAAACATTGCCGCGATTATTTCTATCTCTACCGCTACCACCAAAAAATGCAGTCCATCTAATCATGTCGGCAAGATATCCAATCGCCATTGCAAGTGATGCGGCAACTGTTGCAACTAAAATGTCGCGGTTTTTTACGTGAGAAAGTTCGTGCGCTAAAACTCCGCGCAATTCACTTTCATCAAGAACATCAAGTATCCCCTGCGTTACTGCAACCGACGCGTGCTGAGGATTACGCCCCGTTGCAAATGCGTTTGCCATTTCTGTTGGCAAATACCACAATTTTGGCATTGGCATGTTCGCACGGTGACACATTTCTTCTACCATTTCGTAAATGTGTTCATATTTATTTTGATCAAGCGGTTGCGCTTTGTACATTTTTAAAACAATTTTGTCTGAATAAAAATAGACAAGAAGATTTATGACGAGCGCAATCACGAGAGCAATAAACAAACCGCCGCTCCCGCCAAAGGAACTTCCAATTAATAAAAGTAATCCACTCATCGCAGCGAGTAATATTGCAGTTTTAATTTGATTCCAAAACATGGCTAGCCTTTCTGGATTAGGTCCGTTCGTGTAACCCTTCGAGACAATTTCTCGTTTAAAAAAAACTCGAAATCCCTCAGGGCGAACGGAAAGTTAAAATTTCACTCTTTCAAATAAGTTTTTAATAAACCCCGTTCGCCCTGAGGAGCCCTTCGTAGCACGAAGTGCGTAGTAGGGCGTCTCGAAGGGTTCTACGAACGGTCATTCTTTTACTCATTTTACCCGTTCGCCTTGAGCTTGTCGAAAGGTTTCGTCGAACGGACCATAAATAATTCCCAAAAACAAAAGAAGCCCCGCAAATTTTTCGGGGGCTTTTTTTGTTTTGCTCAACTTTAACAGCTTTTCTTATTGCTTCCTATGATTGTTCGCTCCATTTTCTGCAATAGTCTTCGCTGTCATCTTCTCCGTAAATCTCTTTTTTACTAACTGTTTCTCCTGATCCGATTCTAGCCAATATCGCTTCTAACCTAAGACTTTCGAGATCTAACTGTTCTACTTTCTCGATACTACAACTAGGATTATTTTCAAGGGCAATACGAATCCCGTTTATAAGACCTTGAATATAGCCAATCGAAACCCGATCACTTGAAGACACACCTTCTGCCTGATCAGTCTGAGCATCACCATCCATTCCAAAACAAGAAAAAACCGGCGCGATCGAAAGTAAAAGAATCAATAAAAAATTTGTCTGTTTCATAATTTCCCTACATAAAATTACTAGGTGTAACACAATAAAAATACAATGATGCGATATGATAAAACATTATTGATGATTGCGCAAATAGGGGTTGTTTGGTGTTACAGGAAGTAAATTCTTTAAAATGTATTTTTTTAATTATTTTTTTCTTAAGAATATGTTGTTTCTAAACTTATTAACTTTTTTAAATTTTAAAAGTTTCCTTAGGGATTTTTTGCCAAATCCCTAACACCCCTGGGCCCATAAGGGCAAGCCCTTTTGAAACCCACGCCTTTCGCTCATGCACTGACGTAAGTTTAGGAAAACTTACATCCAGCGAAATCGCTAAGGCGTTCTTCAATTGTACGGTTATTAACAAATAAACATCTTATTAATTTCGAATGATTTGCATATGCCTATTTTTCATCCTGAGTGTTCTTCGTAGCTTGAAAAGCGAAGAAGAATGTATCGAAGGATGCTACGCATGCAACAACTTTTTTTTGTTGCACACGAGATTTTGTCTCATTTAAAAAACCAACAAATTTTATTTTCGCAAACGTAGCGTCCCTCGATACTATTTCTCGCTTACGCTCAAAATCACTCGGGATGAAAAACTGGTGTAAGGAACCCATTCATCAATAGTTGGTTTTAAATTGTAAAGTAAACTTACAATTGCAGGGCGACCAGAGCGAGTTGTATTTGATGTCAGTTTTCCCAAACTTACGCCAATACATGTTTGAGCGGCGGGAGCTGGGGTTACCTAAGGGGTGAAACCCCTAGGGGCCCTGGGGTGTTAGGGGATGGTGGCAAGACCTTCCCCTAAAAAACTTTAAGAAAAAATTGTAATTAAAAGAAAATTAGATAACTAAGAAACAATTCTTAGATAAATATTTTTAATCATCGTCATATTCAATTTCCCAATCTTCCTCTTTTCCATCAGCTTCAACTTCTGCTGATTCTTGTTCAACATCGATTGGACCATCTTTCTTTCGAAGCTTTTTATCTTTCATTTCAATTAAATGTTCGGCTTGATGTTTAATCTCTTTTTTATAATCTTCACTTTCTTGTTCAAGCTGTCCGTGAGTTTCTTCAAAAAGATTATTCATTTCTGATTGCAGTTTTTTTATTTTCTTCTGCAACTTCAAAACCATTTCGACACCCGCCAAGTTGACGCCCATTTTATGAGTGAGATAAATAACTTCTTCTAATTTATCAACATCTTCTTCAGAAAAAAGTCGCGTGTTACCTGAAGATCGCTTTGGAGAAATTAATCCTTCTTTTTCGTATAGTCGAACTGTTTGTTGGTGAACACCAAACATTTTTGCAACAACCGAAATGGAGTAAAAGCCCTTGCGTCTCTTCATAATTTTTCTCTCTTTTTTGCCTATTCTACAAATCGCCGTTCGTATAACCCTTCGACAAGCTCAGGGCGAACGGATCTATTTCACCCTTTGATTTTGCCGTTCGAAGAAACCCTTCGACAAGCTCAGGGCGAACGGAAAACTTTAAATTAAATTCTTTTTAAACAAAAAAACAGCCTCTACTAAGAAAAAAATTAAATCCGTTCGCCCTGAGGGATTTTTTCTCAAAAATCGTCTCGAAGGGTTATACGAACGGAACCGATCAATCGTGCTTGAGAACAGTCAAGAACGCTTCTTGTGGTAATTCAACGTTTCCGACCTGCTTCATTTTCTTCTTCCCAGCTTTTTGTTTTTCTAATAATTTTCTTTTTCGAGATATATCACCGCCGTAACATTTTGCAATAACATTTTTTCTTAATGCAGAAATAGATTCGCGTGCAATAATTTTTGCACCAATCGCGGCCTGAATTGCAATTTCAAACATTTGACGATGAATAACTTTTCTTAATTTTTGTACAAGTTCACGACCAAGATAAACCGCTTTGTCTTTATGTACAACAATGGATAATGCATCAACCGATTTGCCGTTTAATAAAATATCCATTTTTACCAAATTCGCAGCCAAATATCCGGCTTCTTCGTAATCGAAACTCGCATATCCTGCGCTTAAAGATTTTAATTTATCATAAAAATTTGTAACAACTTCACAAAGTGGCATTTTGTATTTTAAAACAATTCGCTCTTCATCTAAATAACCCATGTCGGTTTGTTCGCCACGTCGGTCTTGGCATAATTTTAAAATGTTTCCTAAATATTGTTTGGGCGTAATAATCGTTGCCGCAATAAATGGTTCTAATATTTCTTCTATCAAAACCGTGTTGGGAAATTTAGAAGGATTTTCTATAT
>Ga0209045_1000133_pt1 | contig 93218 bp, 86 predicted proteins | sample SaaInlLV_10m_DNA_4_FD_184664 | JGI IMG/M metagenome (GOLD analysis project Ga0209045, IMG submission 184664) | Marine microbial communities from expanding oxygen minimum zones in the Saanich Inlet - Saanich Inlet SI072_LV_200m_DNA (SPAdes) (version 2) | ecosystem: Environmental > Aquatic >...
GTATTTTATAAACAGGTGCCAGTAATTCATAAAAAGAGGGGATTGCTTGGTTTTTGCTTAGTGGTTCAATGGTATATGGCATTCTTATAACTCCTTTATATTTAAAGTGTTATAATGATTTTGCCACGAATATTTATTTCAAGAAGTCAAGCAAATAATGGCTCCTAAAGAAATTATTTTGTTATTAATTTACTACGCAAAAACCTAACCGGACGATACTGCGAAAAACTGATTTAAACATCCTTTACTCCATAAAACCAAAAAACTTCAAAAATAAAAAAAATAATGAATTAATAGTACTCTAGTACATTATGAGTCGAACAACTGTAACTCTTTTTTTATATAATTTACTCTCTCTTTAGTCTGCCATATTCTGATTGCCATCAAATCGCGTATGTAACCGAACATTATATTAGATCTTCGCTCCTCTGTAATATAGGTATAAGCATCCATTGCCTTGTTGTAATAAGCTACCTTCTCATTTTCATATAATAGCGCTAATTCTTCATAAAGATTACCAATTCGACATTGCGCGTAAAAGGGTGTTATCCCCGTAAACTTATTTATTATTTCATTGAATCTTGTCGTTGCCCTTTCATAGTTGATTTTCGCCCCTTCGTCATCACCTACATCATAAAGCGCCAGACCCACATAATGATACGCTTCTGCGACCGCATATGAATGTTCCTGTGCCTCTTTCTTGACACCGTCCTTAAGTTCATCCAGTATGTTCTGGTTTCTTCGCTCCACCGCCTCAACAAGACTGATACTGAGTGGAATTTCTGAATCTTCAAGTTCATTCTGGCTCTCAACCCGTACTTTTGGAAGTAACAATTTTGAAAGGGCCTCCAATCCTAGTTCTTTAATAAAAAAGAGTTCGCTGACAGAATGAAATTTTTCATGCGTCCTCCTATAATTCATAACTATACCTATTTCTTCTTTGCTAATGCCAAATTCTGCATTCAAAAACAGAGACAATTCTTCATCACTTGCCTGGTTCAATTTTTTATATAATCTCAGTAATTTAATTAAAACTGCCAATTTATAAGAAGGTGTTTCTCCATGTAGAACGGTCCTTCTATAAAAAACAAGCCATGGATTTCTGCAAGAAAAATTTAGTTGTCTTTTATTGTCGTAAAAAATATCCAGTGCTATTCCAAGCTTGCATTTTTCCAAATCCTTTGGGTCTTTATAATTGAGTTCCTGATACAGCTTATCAATTCGGTTAAAATATTCTTCAATTATCTCTTTCATCTGGATAGTATTTACTTTGCGATGCAGCTTTAGCTCGTGTGGGCTATACTCTAAAGCCTTTTTATAATGTTCCATAGCTTCATCGTGTTGTTGATTGTGATAGCAAGTGTCCCCCTGGTATTCATAAAATCTTTTAACCATTCTCCGTGGCCTGAGCCGCTCCTTCTCTTCCTCATCTAAATGGCCCGACTTTTCAAAATGTTCAATTATCTCTTTTGGCGTCTGCAATGACTTTTTTGTAAGATAGTCTAATCCTGAAATGTATTCATACACCGAATTACATCTCTGTATCATATCATTGCTAATACCATTACATATTTTAGCCTTTTGAATACAATCTCTTGCCTCTTCAAATAGACCAAACTCCGAGTACACTTTGCCTAATTGAACGAGCAGTCTAACATTGGCTTCACAATTTATGTCTTGATTATCTTTGTATTTCTCCAATAAATTACCAATCACGGTCTTATACATAACGGGAACAATCTCCACTTTATTGTCTGCAACACGAACTACACATACGTTAATATCTCCCGATTCAGGATTAATATTCACTCCTGGAACTTCTTCTCCGTCAGGAAACTTTATCCATGGTGTTTTCTTAATAACACTTGCAGTAAAAACTACGTCCTTGCCCTTAACTAAATCTTTTAGAGGTAATATTCTGTTCCACGGTATTTCTCCCTCTTTTTCTGTACCAGGCCTTACAATCTTAAAATTCCTAAGAATATCAATTTCATTCTTCTTAAAAGAGTCCCAATTGCTCAGTTTACCCAATAGCCGTTCTTGCCGTGCCACCTCAAGCGGCAATATCCTCAATGTCATTTCCCCGCCCAGCTGTTCTACCAATATACTACTTAAAACCGCTTCGGGAACACCTCCCACGCCTATGATCATGTCAATTTCACCCCTAGTTACTGCAAATGTGGGAGTTAGGTCATCTTCTTTAACCAGGACCACTTCTGCCCCGAGACTATTAATTGTTTCTATGAGTTTCTTGTGTCTCGACCTGTCCAGGATAACAATCTTCATTTTTTGTATTTCGTCATCAATATTCTGTGGAGTGATTTCCTCACTCTTATCTTTCAGCACCTTTTGCGCCATGAGCTTTAAATTTCTTGTAATACCATGCGTTATATTGACGCCTGCACCTTTATATTTATTTCCAACTATAGCCTTCACACAATACATATCCGGTGAATTAAATAAACCCTTCCTTTCACTATAGCCAACGGCAACGACAGCTCCACCCTTAGTTTCCGGGTCCACAATACTACGATCATTTTCGAAGGCACTCAGCACAATATCTGCTTCGCAATTCCTATGCACTGTTTCAGAGCCGAATCTTTCGCCTATATACAACATTGGCATCTCTTTCCGCTCCCCCTCCGCATTTACCACAAAAGCCTTCCACCAGTTGAAACTGTTATAAATATGCCTGAACCACCAGACCGCCATGCGTCTTGCACGAAAGATATTAAATTCCTCACCATTCGTACTGAAATATCTTAATGTCCTCGTCGCAACAATTCCGACAGCATGTCTTAACTCATTTCTTTTTGACAACTGAAGGCCTTCGTCCATCACCTTCAGATCAAATTCTTCCGGAATATAGGCCTCCAAGACAAGAGGATCATCTATCTTTTTGAAGTCAATACTGTTGTCTTTTATGAAAGTGGTGTTTCCTCCCACTCGTTCATTTTCCACGGTTTTACTCATTGGTAAGTTTTGTTTAATGTAATAACTCTTATCACTTCATATACTAACACATCATTAAACTGCTATGGTAATTTATATCACAGCAAAAAAAGATTGTAAATTAAAATCAACTACTTCTAGCTATTATTTAACCTGACCATGGACTAACACGAGAAATTGACTTTCAAAAATAGTTTTGCTAGAATTTTTATTGATTTCAATGTGTTCAATAAATCACATTACCTATATATAAAGTAATCCCACAATTTATAGATAAGATTTTTTAAGTTTTCATAATAAGAGGAAAAGAAAATGCAAAAATGGTTGAAAAAGGAAAAAGAGCTGCGCGGAAAGGGAATCGCTGACAAGCAAATTGAAGAAACCGTAGCCTTTTTACGCCAAAAAGGCATAGATACGGTTTGGGATGTGCAGGCGGCATATGACTCTAGTCTCTTTGGACTTAAGGATAGATGCTCTTTTGGAAGCCATGGGCTCTGTTGCCGTAACTGCAATCTCGGCCCATGCAGATTGGGAGGAGAAGAGATATCATTTCACACGAAGCTTGCGGCCCCTAATGTAAAGCGGTCCTCCTGCGGTAAAACCGCTGATAATATGGTTGCCGGAATGTTCCTGCAAACCGTTTTGCGTGGTACAAGCTCCCACATTGGCCATGCTATTCATGTTGCAAAGCTCTTCGTAAAAGCTGCTGAAGGTTCTGATAATTTTCCTATAAAGGCAGAAGCAAAGCTCCACGCTGTTGCAAGCGAACTGGGCATTGATACTAACGGGAAAGAAACGCTTGATATTGCAAAGGAAGTTGGCCAAAAGGCAATGGAAGATCTCATTGGGCCTGGTGAGGGGCCTATGAGTTTTGCGCTTGCCCTTGCTCCAAAAAATATTGACAAACTCGTAAAGGCAAACTTTATCCCACAAAAAGGAGCTGCAGAAACAATCGTGCAGGGAATCCATAGTACTGCCCAGGGAATGATGAGCAGTACCGATCACTTAATAATGTCGTGTTTGAAATTTGGAGTAATGGACGTACTGGCACTTTACATCTCTACGCAACTACAGGATATTTTACTCGGTGTCCCTACACCGAAGGAAGGTAAAATCGGATTGGATGTCCTTGTAAAAGATAAGGTTAATATTCTCGTCCACGGCCACATACCTGTGCTTTCAGAAATGGTCATCAACTATGCAAACAAACTTGAAGAGAAAGCTAAGGCAGCAGGGGCTAAGGGGATAAATGTCGTAGGGACCTGCTGTACTGGTACTGAAGTACTGATGCGGCTCGGTATCCCAATGGCAGGTAGCACGATCATGCAAGAGCTTGTTGTTGGTACCGGAGTGGTTGATGCCGTATGTGTAGACGTGCAGTGTGTATACCCATCTCTCTCAACCATGACAAAATCACTTCATACTAGATTAATTACTACTATGCCTGAACTTAGAATGGACAACGACATCTACATTGAATTTACACCGGACAATGCTGATAAAGCTGCAACTCAAATTGTTAAAGAGGCCATTGCGGCTTATAAAGAACGTTCAGCAGACAGGGTCTTCCTGCCAAAGGCAAAAGGGAACAAATTAATGGGAGGTTTTTCTACTGAAGCACTGATTGAGGTGCTCAAAAAGTTAAACCCTGAAGAACCATTGAAACCCTTAGTCGACTTGATTATTGACGGTTCTATTCAGGGTGTAGCAGTAATTGCTGGATGCCTGTCATCAAAAGTCCAGACTGATATGAGCTTTGTAACCATGGCAAAAGAGCTTCTTAAAAATAATATCCTTGTGCTTGCAACCGGTTGTGCGGCAACGGGTTGCGCACGTCATGGCTTATTGAATGGAGAAGCAATGCACCTAGTTGGTGATTCGCTAAGAGGAGTTCTTGAAACCCTCGGTAAGGCTGCAGGCCTGAATGGTTCAATGCCGCCAATTCTTCATTTCGGTTCATGTGTTGATAATTCCAGATGTGCGGTACTGGCTTCTGCAATTGCTGACTACCTGGATACATCAATAGACAAACTCCCGCTCGTAGCAAGTGCGGCAGAGCACGTTGTTGAAAAAGCGGCTGCTATTTACATGGGAGTAATTTCCCTGGGAATAACCACCCATATCGGCGTAACGCCAAAACTGGGAGGATCTCCATACGTAATTAATATGCTCACGAAAGAGCTGGAAAATATCACAGGAAGTACCTTAATAATAGAAATTGACCCTGAAGAGTCAGCAAAGGCTATGATCAAACACATCCGGAAAAAGAGAAAAGAACTTGGAATTTGATATGACAGGAAACGAAATCTTTGACTAGTCTTTTATTACCTGTACTTACTAAAATAGAAGTATTTAAAACAATTCACAATTCACCGATTTTAATAACTGCTGCCGCTATTTGTCTGCATATTTTAGCGTTCTAGCAATTCCGAATTACCTCGTGAATTTTCCCTTTAATTTGTTGACTTAAATACTGTACCAATTTATTATCACAAAATAATAAGAAACCACTATCTTTAGTGTTAGAGAAAATATATGAAAGATAAAATCGAACTTACTGATGGAGATATTATCATACGTCCCTGCCAACCGGATGATGCTCCCGTAATTTGCGAGGGTGTGCAGGAGTCGATGCAGGAGATGTTGAAGTGGGCGCCCTGGTGTCATCCTGCCTACTCTCTATCAGACTGTAAATTCTGGCTTGATTCCAGAGACCAGATGTGGTCGGAAGGTATTGAGTATGACTTTGTCATACTTGATGCGAAAGACAGTACCTTTCTTGGTGGCTGTGCCATCGATCAAATCAACCAAAAACATAATTTTGCCAATCTCGGCTATTGGGTCCGGACGAGTCAGGAGGGGAAAGGTATTGCAACTGCCACAGTAAAGCTCATCAGCCAGTTTGGATTTGAAACTCTGGGTTTCACGCGTCTTGAGATTGTCGCGGCAGTGCAGAACAAGGCAAGCCAACGCGTTGCCGAAAAAGTTTGGGCTACCAGAGAAGGTATCCATAGAAATCGCCATGTTGTACGTGACAAAATATATGACTCTGTCATGTTTTCCCTAATACCTCAGAGTTAATAGCACGTAAATTGGGCGATCTTATTTATAGTATCCACGGTCCTGCCCGAATAGGTACAGGCGGGTAGCCTACGCTTCTCATCATCCAATGAGGAGTGTATTCAAATTTCTCGTATGTTACGCAACCTCATAGTAGCGCTATCCGTTACCTCATTCATTTAAGATAGTTGAATACAAAGAGCAAGGCAAATCAATACGAGAGATCGCTAAAGATATGGGTTTATCTCGTGGTAAAACAGAAAGAACGCTAAAACTGGGTCTCGAAAACCCTTGAAACTTGCACGTTATAAGTATTTGATTTTCAACAGCTCAAATATGTTGTTTCAGGTGTCTTGTAAACATGTGTTTTTGGGACAGTAGAATAGCTTCTGTATAACACCGCTACTCAGTAGCTGAGAGCAACAAGATCCAACTAGAGATTATATCTCAATGAAATCAACAAAGCTTATTTAATTATCAATATCAATAGGACAAGAGGGGTAGGCGGGTATGTACCTTGTCTCTCTTTCGATGTATATATGACATCCCACTCACAGTCTGATATGAACAAAAGGGACTGTAGTTATTATTGTTTTGCTCTCTTTTTCCGTCTTCGTCTTACTTCTGCACCTGCAAGTCCTACCAGACCGATGCCTAGTAGGGCGATGGTTGTGGGTTCGGGAACAGGTTGTACTTCTGCACCAAGATTCACTACATATGCCTCTTGTATTCCGTCTGGATTCTTCCCATATCCAACGATAGTCTGGCCGTCATCTGAAATACCTGTTGCGTACCAAAGATTCCATCCAGTCATGTCCACACCGCTGCCCGTAAGAATGGTTGAAAGGCTTTGCATTCCGTTAATACCATCCCAGACAAACGCCTCTCCAAATCCCCCTCTGCCACGGCCCACAACAACCGACCCATCTCCAGATACGTCTAAAGCTTCGCTAAAAAAATCACCATCTCCCGGTAGAAAGCCAAGGCCTACCATGCCGCCACCAGAAGTCCACCGGAACGCTTCTCGGTCTCGTGCGATGCTCCCTAGCATGCTAGTCCCTACAACCGCTGATCCATCGCCTGATACTCCATTAGCGATGCTTGAGTGGTCTCCTCCCAGAACGCCTAGTCCAACCATGCCTCCACCGGAAGTCCACCGGAACGCCTGTCGATCAAGGCTGCTACTTTCCCCCACAACCACCGAGCCATCGCCTGATATGCCATAAGCGCCGCTATCGTTGTCTCCAGGTAGAAAGCCTAGTCCAACCATACCACCACCGGCAGTCCAGCGGAACGCCTGAGATGTGTTGTCGGTACTCCTACCCACAACCACTGAGCCATCGCCTGATACGCCATAAGCATCGCTGAAGATGGGTTCAGAAGTTTCAGATAGATAGCCAAGTTCAACCATGCCACCGCCGGTAGTCCAACGCCACGCATCTTGGCGTCCCACCATCACCGAGCCATCGGCTGAGACGCCATGAGCTTCGCCAGTTGCGGCACCAAGACCAATGATTCCTCCGCTTGAAGTCCAACTGAATGCCTCGCTGAAGTTCGCATGGTTCACTCCCACAACCACTGACCCATCTGCGGATACATCAAAGGCCTTGGTCAGATCTCCTAAAGGAGTAAAACTGACAGCATCTGACCGGGAAATGCCGGCAAGAGTAAAAAAACCTAATGCTGCTAATGCCATACTAAATTTTAAAACATTTTTTATTCTCACAATTACATCCTTTCTTAAAAGATAATTGGTCATTCTATATTCAGTTTTTTAATTTCAAATTTTTTGATTTTGCATTTGTTTCGAGTTTCTCTGTCCGCCTTTGGCGGAGACACTCTTATTTAGAATTTCATGTATCTGCCTTCTGCTCACGCCTTCTCCTCAGGCAACTTCCACCCAATCCTGCCAGGCCAATGCCGAGGAGTGTAATTGTTGTGGGTTCGGGAACTGGTGGTATATCACGGACTGGAAGAACAAAAACCAAATCTTCCTTACTGCCAAATGAAAGGCTGCCATTATTAGGGATGAAGAACCAAGCATAGTCGGTATTACCCACAACCTCAGTACTTGTCCAGTAAGCGAAAAGAATTTGTATATTTGAAAATAAAGCCAAGTCTGGATCAGTACTAGTCGTGATGGGATTAAGAGCGATCCCTCCCAGCTCATCATAAAACAGATGACTCATTTCACTTCCATCACCCCACCCAGATTCTGGGCCTGAGCCATCGGGATTAAGGGCAGTTGGCAGTCTCCAGTCAGAGTATCCCAAGTAGTTTGCTGTATTTATCCCGTCTATCCAGCTGTTTGCCGTATCCCAATTCATAATACACCCTCCTTTTATTGAAATGTATATATGAGCAAGCCTACACTGTTTAGAAAATAAGTCAATAAGATAAACACCTTAACCCTAATGAACAACTGTTGTTATGTGGTTTTTGTTACAGCGAAGTGATTTACCACCCAATTACGCTTGATATGTGAATGGTGTTTAAGAGGAATGATTACAATACTAGACTTTTGTCAATATTGTCGATGGATTTGAGGTAAGGGGTAGAGTGGTATGTGCCTTGTGCCTGACTCGATATGTATTATACATCCCATCCACAGTTCGAGTACGATAAAAGGGCTTATAAGGCCGCTACAAACTCGTTTATTATTTCCAAATTCTTCTTAGACGGCTTAGTTCTGCCATTCTCCCAATTCCAAATACTTGCTTCTGAAACTCCGATTATATGTGCAATATCAGATTGCATGAGCCTGTTATCCATGCGTTTTTTACGCATATGATCACCAATTGCCTTTGGATTGATAGGATAACCATCTGGATAAGTAAAAGGACGTGCAGCACATACAATATACTTAATGCTACTATGCAAAGGGTTACGCAACCCCAAGGTTGCGTAACCCACCCGAACGTAATGTTCGGTACAGGGCGGGCACAAATTGCTTAATTTTGATTGAAATTAATGTTATCTACAGTACAATGAGATATATAGACATAAGACAAAATGAACCAATCTACGCGAAATAAAAACGGAAAGGAGCTATAAATGAAAATTTCAATGGAAAGCGACACCAGGATCAAAATTATTCCGGAATCGGACCACGAGAAAGAGGGCCTTGATGCTTTATGGAAGCTTGTCATACGCTGTGACAAAGACAGTAAGGTATTATGCCCTATCGGATCTTACATACCATCAAAAGATGATGGAGCAAACTTTGTCATACAGGACCAGTAGTTCTTCACATGCAAGACAATCCAGTAATCTGAAGTGTCGTTCTAATAATGGCTAAATTATTACTTCTGTTGTGAAAGTTGAATTAAAGTCAGGCTAAATTCTAAGAGTTCAGGAGGAAAGAGATGTCAATACTGATTGAAGAACTTAAGAAGGAGCATTCTGAAATCGTTGCAACACTCAACGAAGTAAAAGAGCTTGGTATTCTCTCTGAGGAGGGACAGGACAAACTCATGTCTTTAGAGGTGAGTTTGCTTGCGCATCTCGGAATAGAGGATGATCAACTCTATCCGGTTCTCAAAAAAGAAGCCGAGCATTACAATAGCATAAAAGACACATTAGAGTTATTTGCAATGGATATGGAGAACGTATCAAAAATCGTTCTAGAATTCTTTGAAAAATACTCTGAAGGATTTTCAGGTATGGACATTAAAGAACTTTCTGAAGAATTTGACAATCTTCTCGCAGCCCTTACCAAAAGGATACGTAACGAAGAGGAGTCCCTCTATGAGGAGTATGAGGCACTGAAACGATCTGATAGGTCTTGAAAACAGGTATAGCCAGGAGAATTTGTGAAATTCCTTCCATCCATCGGAGAAAATGCGTTTTCTTTAAAGAACATCCAATCCCCCCAAAAGCAGCCAGATCTTTTAATCATCAATACACTTTGTAATTTCCCAATGGAGCAGAAAAATCAAATTTTCATTGCCTTACTTACTTTATCTTAATCCTGAATCAGGAAAATGAAAGAGTTTGATACAAACAGGTATGAACAAGTAACCGGTTCTGATCACGTCATATTTGATAGGGAAGACTATTGTGGATTCTGGAGACGCTGTGCAGCTAACTTCCTGGACGGAATAATCCTGGGAATGGCATATGAATTAGTACATGCCGTATTACTGGCAATAGCCTCTCTCACGGGAACAGCTTATCTTGGGTTCAGCGACTGGATGCTGAGTACAATAATATTTTGGACATATATGATATGGTTTAAGAGTTACCAGAGTGCCACTCCTGGTTACAACATCTTCGGGATTAGAATTATTTCTATAAATGGTACTCAGATAAGTATCAAACAAATAATAGTAAGGACAATTTCCTCTTTCTTTTCAGCAATACCACTTGGGCTGGGTTATATATGGATTGCCATCGATGCGAATAGACAAGCGTGGCACGATAAGATTGCGGGGACTTACGTCATCAAAGCCGAAGCAAAATCTGTTCAAGCAATTCGACTTCCTCACCCCGGCCTGGTTAGGACAAAAACGTTAACTTCGCTGATCATAATATGCTTACTCCTGTTTCTTAGTGTAATTGGAGGCATAGTGTATATACTGAAAGAGTCTGATGCCTACAAACTGTCGAAAAAATATATAAGTACAAACTTGTGGGTACAACAAGAGGTTGGTAATACAATGGAGTTTGGTATAATACAAAGCAGTAAAGTCTTTAATGGGGCATCCGGAAAGGCAAATTTAACCATTCGTGTTTCAGGTGATAAAGGAGAGATTAGGGTTGCCACGATGTTAGAAAAGAAGGATGGTGAATGGCAAATTATAAAAGCTGGCTACTTTGATAGAAAAGATAATTTTATTGATATTACTGCACCTTATACCGGAAACAATATTCTGGAGGTTAGAAGGTTAAACGTTCCAATACGTTCTATACGTATGTATTGTATCGCATATTCACTGAGTTAACTGATATTTACAAAACAGAGATAGACAGAAAGGGAGTAATTGTATGAAGAGTTTTAGCACACTGGTTATAGTGCTTACAATATATGTACTATTTACACAAACGTATGTCCAGTCTCAGGAAGTAGAAGAACCTTTTCCGTATGAAAGTTGGAAATATTTATACGAACCAAAATGTTCAAAATGCCATCCGCTTGATAGGATTTTTGAAGATCCAAAGAGTAAAGAGGAGTGGAGGTCCTGTATCACAAAAATGATTGAAAAGAGCCCCTCATGGATTACACCGGAGGAGGGAGAACAGATAATCACTGAAATCCTTGGTACCAGAAAAGATGAAACAGAATCTTTTGCTGAGAGAAAGGAATATGCTGATGCTCGATTGCTCTTTATCGACAGGTGTACCGTGTGTCATTCTGCGGATCGAATTCTTTTAGCAAATAAAACAGGAGAAGAGTGGCAGGAAACCGTAACAAGAATGAGAGATAACGCTCCGGAAATGTTCCTTGAAGAGGACCTTCCTGTCATAATTGCATATCTTACCGAAAGAGGGACAATTATGCGTGATGACGTTGTCGCCCAAAAAATAGTTGATAAATGTCTGATATGCCATGATGCCGGCAGGATATTTCTTGAACGCAAATCAAAAAGAGACTGGGAAAAAACCGTTACTGATATGCGTTTGATAACCAGGGAGAAATTGAAAAAAGATTGGTTTACGCACCATGAATTCAAAATCATTGTCGATCTACTAGTCAAGACGCAAGGTCTAGAATCGGATTGAAGTGTTGCAAGCAAAAAAGAAGTGGGAGATAAGAGTAAAAAAGAGAGCAAGCATTAGATACTAAATTTTACAAAATAAACTTCCAGGTACTACAGGATGACTAACTACACAAAAGGACAACCATATAATCAGAACACAATAGAGCAGCCCGGTACTTCAAAGAAGGTGATGCTTATTTTCCCCCCTGATTGGTATCCTTCCAAACCTTATTTGAGCCTACCGACTTTGACTGCTTTTCTAAGGAGAGCCGGACACCGTGTTGTCCAGAAAGATGTAAATTTGGAAATGTACGACTGGTTCTTCAGTGAAAATTGCCTTCATTTTATTTTGGAAAAAATCCCTAAACAACTTGAAAGGTTGAAAAAGGTATCGAGAGATCAGGGCTTTAATGATGAAGTAAGAGAATTGCGTCAGGCACTTCATGGATGCACTCTTCCTTATTTTAATATGCTTGCTAAAAAAGCAGAGTCCGCCAAAGCCATAGTACGTTCACAAGAATTTTATAATGTGGATAGGCTTGAATGGGCTATGAACATTTTTCGAGAAGTGATGTATACAATATCCCTGGTTTATGCCCCGGCGAGGATATGTATGCCTCCTATGGAAACAGACTTAACCTATAAATTGTTTATATCATCCGATATCCTCGCTGCAGTTCAGGACACGCAAGTAAATGTTTATAGGGATGTGTACAATCACATTCTCAAACCCGCTATTGAGGAGGAGGAGCCTGATATAATCGGAATTTCCATTGCCTTGAGCCAGCAGCTTTTTTCGTCCATGACATTCTGCTCAATGATAAAAGAACAGTTTCCCAACATCCATATCACCATTGGTGGAAATACGGTTACCCGATTACGCGACATATTACCAAAAACTTCAAACCTGTTCTCCCTTTTTGATACGGTTATCATGTATGAAGGAGAAACGGCATTCTTACAGTTGATAAACGCAATAGGGACTGACCGGGACTTTTCAACGATACCCAACCTCATATATAAAGATTCTACCGGAATCCATACATCGACAGTTACTACTGCGGAGGATATGTCGGCCTTGCCACCACCCGATTTTTATGGCCTCCCACTTGATAAATATTTTGTACCGGAAAGAATCCTCTCTTATCTTTCCACCAGGGGGTGCTATTGGGGAAAGTGTGAGTTTTGCGATCATGGGGAAGGCTATACCGCAGGGTATAGAGCAAAAAATATAGACCAGATTATCAAAGAAATCGCTTACCTAAAAAACAGATTTCACGTAACCCATTTTCATTTCCCCGATGAATCTTACCCTCCTGCGCTATTCAAAAAGTTAACAAAAAAACTTATTGAGTCGGATTTACAAATTTCATGGTCTACACACTTACGGTTTGAAGAGAGTTTGCTGGATAATAAGGTGTGGAAAGATGCTGAAAAGTCGGGGTGCAGGTTCCTGCATATGGGATTTGAAACCGGAAGTGAAAGAGTACTCAGATTAATGGGTAAAGCAACCACGATAAAACAAATTCAACAAAGTCTGGAGTTTTCCTCCAGGCATGGTGTATGGAACCACGTGATGGGGTTCTTCGGATTTCCCGGTGAAACCTACGAAGACGCAAAATCTTCCATGCAGTTTCTGGAGAATAATAAAGAGTACGTGCACTCTATCGGGTTTGGAACTTTTGACCTGACAAAGTATTCTCCAATCATGAAAAATGTGAAAAAATTTGGGGTAACTTACAATAAAAATCCTGACTGGGATTTAGCCCTCAATTATTATTTTACCGTAAAGGAAGGCCTTGGGATCGAGGACGCCGAACAGGTACTTGGAGAGTTTGAACAAAACCATTATAGGGGATGGGATTTAAAGATTTATATTCGTGAATACCTCTTTTTGTATGTCACTCATTTTGGGACCAATAAACTTCCGTCCCTCCAATGCAGAATCCAATAAAAGGGAAGGAGAATCATTAATATGCTCACCCTCTCTTCGAGAGGACGGGCTTCCGGTCCAATTCAATCAGATTTACCGTGTGGAGTGTTTCGCGCAACGCATGTGTGTTCCGTTAGATCGACTAAATCTGAGCGCGAATAATAAAAACTAAACAACTACCTTCTCTATACCACTTCTTTTTCTCTAACACTACACCAACGATTCTATGCTCAATATCATTATACTTAGGGTTTTAGAAAAAAATTTACAAAACTAAAATGTTACGGTGTCCTTGCGAGTCGAAATCCCAGACAGGCATCCCTGTGATCCGGACTGAAGCTAAGGCGATGAGAAGCGCGCATAAACCGAGGAAAGCTACTCCAACTACCACCACGAATAATATGGTGAATACCGGCAGATGACCCTTTTGGATTTTTTTCAGGACTTTTCTCATAATAGTCCTTATCGTACCAATCCTCTACCCACTCCCATACATTGCCACTCATATCATAAAGCCCAAGTCCATTTGGTTCTTTCTGCCCAACGGGATGAGTCCTTTTTCCTGAATTCCCTTCATACCACGTATATCTACCCAGTCCTGATTCATTGCTTGTTCCTGCCCATTTCTCTTTTTTACCCCCACTCCTTGCCGCACATTCCCACTCAGCCTCTGTAGGAAGACGAAAATTCATACCGGTTTTATAATTCAGCCAGTTTATATACTCCTGCGTATCATACCAGCTTACGCCAACTATCGGGTGAATATTAGTCTGTGAAAAACCAGGTTTGTCCCAGTATCTATTATGATCCTCTTTCCACTCTTTATCTGCAAAGTATGGCATTCCATCCCCTGCATTGCTTTCTGTTTCATATCCTGTTTCCTTTACAAAATCCCTGAATGCACTCACACTAATCTCATGCTTACCAACATAAAAACCATCAACACATACCTCATGTACTGGTTGTTCATTCCTATCGCCATCACCAAAGTTATCTCCCATCATAAAACAACTGCCATTTACCAGAACCATGTCCTTATTCAGTTCCTTCAGGAAACGTTCTGCCAACTCCTTCTTTGCGTCATTTTCTGTCTTCTTTTCCTTGACCTCAATCACAAGATCAAGAGCATCGTTATAATTAGCACCATCCCTGCCTACTGTCTTAATATATTTCTTCAGGTTAACGAGTGAATTATCGTATTTGCCCACTTTGAAAAGTGCCTCAGCATAATGAAAGCTAAATTCAACAGGTAACACCGCCTCCAGTTTTATTAGTTTTTCATAATCTACAACTGCGGCATCCCACTTCTTCTCAACCGTACTTTTCTGTGCAGACTTCATAATAAGGTCTGCCTGAATTTCAACAGGAAGACCATCGTCTTGAGCAGATGCGACAGACATAATTACCGTGTTAACATGCATCAATAATATTGAAAATATAAGACTATTAATAACGACTTGTATTCTTGATCTATTTTGAATTGATTTCATGTATTATACCCTCCCTCAAATGGAAAATTTCTAATTTGATATTATTCCATTGAAATTTAACATGCTTTCATACCGTTTCTAAATAGAAATAAATTTAATAGTATATATGAATGGTTTCAAGTGTATTCTTATTTGCCAGCCAGCGGCATAGTCTCTTTGTAAGATCTATTTTAATGTGGCAAACAAAGTGTTTCTATTCAGATTGCGCTAGTCATTTAAAGTACATGTTGCGTTGTTTCGTATTTCCTATTTCTTCCCGCCGTATACGGCTTCCCGGTACTCTTTCCAGAAACAATCTACAATGCGAAATCCGGCTTCCGTGAGTAGTTGAGTTTCTTCTGTAATGGAAAAGGGATTATCGCCATCTCTCTCTTCCTTCGATGTATATTCCGAAGCAATGTATTCCAACGATTTTTCCTCATGCTTTAGACTTCGAGACCTCTCCTGTGTTCCTTTGTAAAGCAAGCGGCGATATAACGCTTCAACTGCAGGATCAACTGCATTAAAGATATCACAATTAATAAACCAACCACCCGGTTTGAGTATTGAGTGAACGTATTGAAACAGTTTCAGTTTTTCCTCCTTCAGTAAGTGATGGAGTGCAAAAGCAGAAACAACTGCATCCAGTCCGGTAATATCTTTTATTTTATCAGGTAATTCCTGAAAGGATGCTGCTTTAAATGTGATCTGCCCCAATTGTTCCTTAAGCCTTATCTTTGCCTTATCGATCATCATCTCTGCGGCATCTATTGCAACAACAGAAGTATTGGGAAATTCCTCAATTATTTTATGAGTGAGATAACCGGTACCCACACCAAGATCTAAAATTCGTATATTTTCAGATCTATCATAAGGTAGTATTTCACAGGCAATTGATGCCATGTGTTTACGATTTGGATGCCAAACATCCATGTCCAGATCATACGTCGCGATAATGTCACTATTGTTGAAAGCGTATACTGATTCTCTTTGGTTATTTTCAGGCATTTAAAGTCCTCATAAATATATTACATAGATTTACAAAAAAAAGCCCCCAACACCATTTTGCAGATATTGGGGGCTTTCACGTCTTCATTATAATAATATTTTACCATTACTCTATATTTTTATATGTAACCCTCTCTCGACAACTTTTACCGTAAAATATATGAGCGTACTCTATAATATATTTATAATTTGACAACATTTGTGGCCTTGAAGCCCTTTTCGTCTTTAACAAGCTCGAATTCTACTTTATCTCCTTCTGAAAGGCTCTTGAAGCCCTCACACTGGATTGAGGTATGATGTACGAAAACATCATCTCCGTCTTCCTGAGAAATAAAGCCAAAACCCTTTGAGTCGTTAAACCACTTAACTGTTCCATTTGGCATACTGAAAATCACCCCCTCTGCATAAAAAAAAACAATAAAAAAAGGCGGCAAGGTACGTACCTTGTCGCCACTCAATTAAGAAATATATGAATTACTGTGTAAATGTTATTAATGGTATTAATGATATTAATGACGTTACGCTACAAATAAAAGAATACTAATACTAAAGACTTTTTGGATACTATCAAACATTATTTATTAAAGCAAGAGAAAATATAATTTATTACTTACTCCTGAAGGGTAGATTTCATATAATCTCAGATCGCAATTGTTGTCAGAAGTTTTGGTAAATATTCACCGGGCAGAGGAAAGCCTTTAAATTATTTTACCCCTCTCCAATTCCCCTCCCTGGCAAGAGGAGATTAAAGTCCTCAGCGCTTTTTGTCCGGGAGTAGACCATAGTGTTTTTTGTTCGGGGAAAGGGGTCGTTTCTCTACCGATTGAGAACTTACAAGTTTTGATAATTAAATGAAACAGGAAACCGTGCTAAAAAGTTTATTGAGAGAGGATGTTTTTTTTTCACCTCCATTTACCGTCTCTGAACTTCCACATAAAGCAAAGCTGGACCAAAACGAAGCACCTTTTGATCTGCCGGATGATGTCAAGGTGCTATTACTGGAAAAGCTTAAGGAATATCAGTGGAATCGATACCCACAACCATCAGTGTATGCTAATGCCAAAAAGGCTTTTGCTAAGGCAATTGGGTTCCCACCGGAAAACATGATACTTACTATGGGCGGTGATCAGCTTATACAGGGAGCTTATCTTATTGCAGGCGGTCATGATCGGGATGCTCTGATCTTTGAACCTACTTATCCGATGTTCTCCCACGCAGCCGGGTTTAACCAGACAAAGGTAACCAGAATACAACTCACAGCTGAAAAAGTTCCGACAAAAGATCATATTAACAAGTCAGGTCATCACATTATCTTTATTGTTGCTCCAAACAATCCAACGGGTACCTTTCCGGAAGAAGGTGTGATAGAAACGGCTCTGTCTAAAAATTCGTTAGTATTTGTCGATGAATCATATGTTGATTTTTCTAAAAGGACATGGTCTCATCTTTTAAAAGAACACCCCAATCTCTTTATCGCCCGCTCGACATCAAAGTCCTGCATGGCGGGAATACGTCTAGGCTATGGCATAGGTCACTCCGACATTATTAATGCCATGGAAACTACTTTTACTGCACCCTATCATTTAAGTTGTCTTCAACTTGTAATAGCACAACACTTTGATCTTATTCTGCCTCATCTTAAAGATCTTGCGGATATTATTATCTCGGAAAGAGAGCGTGTCGCAAACAAATTCAAGGAGATGGAAATCTCTTTTATCCCGTCTCAAGGCAACTTTATACTTTTTAAGGTAAAGAATCCTTCAGAAATTTTTATATCGTTATCTGAATCCGGTGTGCGTATTCGCAGTCTCCGTACCATCCCTGGCCTGTCCGATTATGTCCGGGTTACAATTGGTAAAAAGGAAGAAAATGATCTGTTTCTTGAAAAACTCAAAACCCTTACTTTCACATAAAAATAATGAATGAAACAATAATAGAAAAATTTGTTGAAAAGGTAACAAACGGTAAATACAGATACACAGACCGTTTTTATGAAATTTTTTCATCTCGAGGATTTTTATTAGAGATGGACAGTAGTACTGAAATAGTACGGCTAAGTCAAGAATCACATGTAGATGATTGTGAGTTCCTTGAAGTTCTGCAAAATATTAACTATAAAAAGATTTATAAAAAACCACATTTTGATTCTATCGAAGAGGATGGCAAAGAGGGCGTGGCCCGATATCAACACGCATTCTTTGACAAAATTGACACTCAGCTATTTGATATTGATAATGTAAAATATTTACATGAACTATTTACGCATGTAATCCCTATTGATGAATTTCGTTTAAATTGGAAACGGGATTGGTATGGTAAATTCAATCAATTTAAGGAGGTTGTACATCTGCCCGAAATACGTGTATATGATCTGGAGCCATTTATCGCTCGTTTTGCTAAAGCTATTTCTTCCATTGGAATATCAACATGGTCATCATGCGAAGGGCATTGGGGTACACCTGCCTATATTATTTTTGATAGAAAGTATCATCGTGTCTGGTTTCAAACTTTATTGAATAAATTTATTAAGAAGAAGTTGGATCTTGTATGCAATTGGACATGGCTGGATAATCGCTGTACCATATGTAGTCCGGGAAAGGACATACTGGAAATGTATTTAGAAATCCAGGAGGTTGCTCGATTAATTTACCATTATAGAGACTCCTTAATAAACATAAAAAAACATGTATTATCCCTCCTTACAAATGAACATAAGAAGATGAATAAAAAGAATTTGCTCAATTCTTTTGAGGATTTATTTGATGCAACATTAACCGAAAGTCGATTAAATCTCTTAAGCGGCTAGACTTGAAATGAGTATTAAAGCTTGTAGGGTAAGAATATAGTCTATTATTCTAATAAAGAAGCGATCTTCCCGTTTTCGCGGTATAATCAACGTCGTAAAAAAACAATCCTTGATTTCAAGAAAAATTAAGATATGCTCATAAAAAAAGGATATAAACCATGAACATAAACCCGATGGAAAATACACATGTTTTGGCTATTTGCCAACAGCTGAAACAGGATGATTTCAGATTTAAAGAAGAAAAGTTTGATTATCTTGACGTCATTTTAGCAACTGGCGTACAGTACAATATGTCCTGGCTTAAGACAACGCAAGTAAACATCTTTATGTTTATGGGTGTTGTTGAGAAGATAAGTATGGAGTTTGCAGTTGCTTATTCCAGAATGACACTGAGTTACGCAATGAAAAACCATAACACTTTCCCAAAACATATGAACAATATTACCGCAAGTTTTCCGCTCCTGATATCATCGTATATTGACGATGATGCGAAACAATGGATTCAGCAGAAACCTAAAAGCCAACTTGGTTTTCATGAAATACCCGTTATCTTGGACACCGACAATAAGACGTTATTGTTTTGCAACGAAACTACCCGGCGTTCCGGTAATAAAAAGTTTTTATCCACTCTTATTCAAAAGTATTTCAATCTAACGAACGTTTAGCGTCTAAATCTTGCTGTAAATGAAGCCAGGCAATACAAATCTGTTGACCTGCTTAATTCGGCAAGAATAATTTCTTTCTGCATATTGACATTCCGGTACAATGTACATCAATTCAACCTTCAGGAAGAACTTTCATAATCTCTAGAAAGAAGTAACCCTAAAAGGTATAATACCGCTTCAAGACTTGTTAGTTGAATCTGGGATATGATCAATACCGATTTTGAAATGCATTAAAAAGAGTGTATTTACAAAATGTAAAAAATTGTTAAAAGTGAATTCAGAAAATCATGGATAACGAAATCAGGGTGAATAAAACGGTTCGCGTAATTCCGCACAAAACACCTCCTAAGCCCGATAAAAAAAAGGGTAAGAAGGAGCACAAACAGAGGGAAGAAGCCGGAAACCATTTTCAGCAATTATCCAAAGCTGCTGAGCTTGCTCATGATGTTCTGGAAAAGAGCAATTCACCCTATCGATTTTGTGTTTATCAGGAGGGAGAGGAAGTTTTTATTGATATCGTTGTCGTTGATGACAATGGAGAAATTAAGGAGACAAGAAAAACGAATATTACTCACGATGAGTTTACCACCTGGTTAAACCATATTGAACAGGGCAACGGTCTTTTCTTTGATATAACCGCGTAGTCTTCAAAGTGTTGATAGATCACACCTGTTTTAATACAGGGTTGTATTTTAAACAGAACTATATCCCTATTTATTAATATGTCACAAAACATGTGACTCTTAACAAATACAAAAATTAAAAAAACAAAATGAACAAATATAAATTTTATTTCTTAATGATCATATTAATCATTTATATCATAAGTCCATTGGACTTATTTCCATTTGTTTTTGACGACCTTATAGCATCCGGCTTTTTAATATATTTCTGGCGAAAGTTCAAAAATCAAAAAAACCAGAGAAACTATTATTCCAAAGGTCAGTCACAAGCAAATATTAAGAGTAAGCCTGATGGGCAAATGGGCTTGGATCAGGCCCACAGCCTGCTTAATGTCAATTCTGATGCGTCATGGAGTGATGTGCAGAAAGCATATAAGGAAAAAATGACCAAGTCTCACCCGGACAAAGTTGCCCACCTTGGTGAAGAACTTCAGGAAAAGGCCAGGGAACTTGCCGTTGAAATCAATAAAGCCTACAATATTATCAAAAGCCACAAAAGAAGTTGAGGAAGGCAACAACACCGATAATTAATATTAAATACTCATTACAATAAGAAATCACTTTGCTATGTAAAAAATTGACCAACAGCAATACCGAGTTACTCGGTATTCTACCAGAGGAGGGAGTGAGCATATACACCCTCCCCCCTCACCGTATCCACAATAAATTATCTAATTTTTAGTTCCCGCACACACTTAGCTCTTTGCATGCTGAGCGTTTTCTACCATAAGCTTCGAAATTGCTTTTGCAAAGGCGGCAGAGTCTTTTGGTTTTGATCCTTCCAGTAGCAGTGCCTGGTTATAAAGGAGGTCTGTATAATCCGCAAGGGTTTTGTTCTTCCTGTCTTCTTCAAAAATTTTATTCATAGATTCAAAGATCGGATGCGTTGGATTAATTTCAAGAATCCTTTTTCTTTCCGGCACATCCTGGCCCATAGATTTTAAGAGCTTCTCCATCTGAGGATCCATCTCTCCTTCATCACCAACAAGACAACAGACTGAATCTTTTAATCTTCCGGAAAGCCTGACCTCTTTTATATCATCAAGACGGTCCTGCATAAGGTCCAGGAGTTTTCTATATTTTTTACCAGCCTTCTCCTTCTCGTCCTTTTCTGATTTATCCAGAGTAACATCACCCTTAATAGCAGATTTGAACTTCTTTCCCTTGTACTCGAAACTGCTCATGATAACATCATCAATATCTTCAAGCATAATGAGTACCTCAAAATCCTTTTCCTTAAACGCTTCAAGGTATGGAGATTGCAATGTTTCGTCCAGTGATGAACCGGTAACATAATAAATCTCTTCCTGCCCCTCCTTCATGTCATTAACGTATTCCGGTATAGATCGGTATTTGTCCTTTTCCGTTTTTGTGGAAGGAAAAAGAAGAAGTTCTCCAATACTCTCCCTTCTTTCAAAATCCATATGGACACCTTCTTTCAGTATCCTGCCGAATTCCTTATAAAACTTCAGGTATGTATCAAATTCTTTCTCTTTCATTTCACTTAACGTAGCAAGCACCTTTTTCGTGATACTTTTTTTTATAACTTCGATCTGCCTGTTGTTCTGTAGTAATTCTCTTGAAACATTTAATGGTAAATCTGAAGAGTCCACCACCCCCTTTACAAATCTCAGGTATGGTTGTATCAACTCTTCACAATTGTCAATTATTTTCACCCTCTTGACATAAAGAGTTGGACCAACCTTGTACTCTTTATAGTAGATATCAACAGGTCTCATTGACGGAATGTAAAGAAGCGAGGTAAACTCTGAAGCACCCTCCGCTTTATAGTGGAGTACCTTCGCTGGATCAGTAAAATCATGAGAAACATGTTTGTAAAAATCGTTATACTCGGCTTCCGTTATATCCGATTTATTCTTAAGCCAGATCGCCTTTCTTGAATTCAGGGTCTCTTCTTGCTTTACCTTTACCTTTTTGGTCTTGTCTAATTTACTCTCTTCCTCCCGTTCAATATCCATTACGACCGGATGTTCGATAAAGTCAGAATACTTTTTGATCGTACTCTTTATCTCCCACTCATCGAGATAATTTTTCGCATCTTCCTTGAGATGCAGGGTTACGTCAGTACCTTTATTCTCTTTCTCCACATCTTCTATTGTATAAGAGCCGTCTGCGTTAGACTCCCACTTAATGCCTTTTTTATCGCCAGCCCCTGCCTTTCTTGAAACAACGGTTACCTTGTCTGCAACCATGAATGTTGAATAAAATCCAACACCAAATTGACCGATCAGCTCCGGATTGTCCTTTACCTCCTTGCTTTGCATGGCCGCAATAAACTCCTTTGTACCGGAATGTGCAATAGTCCCAAGTTCCTTAATCGCGTCTTCCTTTGTCAAACCGGTCCCATTATCACTAACGGTCAGTGTACCGGCATCTTTGTCCGCGATAATCTTAATCTTCCAATCCTTTTCGTCTTCAAGAATCTCTTTTCTTGTCAAAGACTCAAAATGCGCCTTGTCGACGGCATCAGAGGCATTGGAGATAAGTTCTCTAAGAAAAATCTCTTTGTGAGAATAGAGAGAATGTACCATTAAATCGAGTATCTGCTTTACTTCTGTCTTAAATTCCATTTTTTCGACTGTCATTATAATTTTACCTTCCTACACATAACTTAATTGTTTACCAGAAAAAAATAACGTAAATTCTCAATAATTTGAGGAATACCACTCCACTTCTCCATTGAAGGGGAAATGGGGTGGTTAGAAACCTGGAAGTGTTCCTCAAGCTAATAATAGTTAACCAACTAATTTATAATTTAAACATAAACTAGAAAAATGTCAATTGCATCATATCTATTAAGTCTCTGTTACGGTAAAAAAAATTTCAGGCAATCTCTTTTCTTTTGAAGAGAAAAACAGCTAGCCACACAGCAATAGCACTATATATTGTACAGTAAATTATATTACACACAACATATTGCAATAAATTACTTTCCTGCCAAGGCGTTGAATGGGCAGTAACGACTTCATTGATCGCTGCCATATTCAGGCTTTGAAGGTTTGGAATAACAGCGTAACACATTGTATAACCAATACTTACGAATGTACTACTATAGTTGTGAATGGGTAAAATATAATTAAAAGAATTACAAAATATAAAAAAAAGCAAACAGATAGCTAAATTTGATATTGTATTAAGATAAAGTGACAAAACCAGAGAGATCGCCGTCAAAATTAATATTTGTAATAAAGAAAAACAAATACCCAGCATACAAACAAAATCAATCAAACCAGAAAAACTTGTTGTATCATACTGAACACTATAGTTTCTAATTATTAACGCTATTTCCAGCACAAGACCTTGAGAAAAAACTAACAGAAAAGTTGCTGCTAGAATCCCCAGATATTTCCCTAAAATGAAATGTATCCTTGCTACAGGTTTACATAGCACAGCCAACACCGTCTGTCTTTCAAATTCACCAGCAATTAAAATAGAAGAAGACAGACACCCGGCCAGAAGACCCCCAATAGTTATAGTAGAAATCGCCATATCCCGTATCATCCGTGCCTCTTCTCCAAATGCGAAAAAAGTAAATACAAAGGACAATAAAATTATAAAACAGCCTGAAAGAAGAATAATATAATAGAATGGCTGTCTGACAATTTCCCTGAAGCTGCTAAAAACTAAAGGAATAAGAATATTCATTACAAATTATCCCCTAAATTGAGTGATTTGTACAGTCGCATCCTTTAGGTTGCGTAACTTATGAGAAATTTACATACACCTATCGGATAATGGAAAACGCAGGCTAAAGTCTGCGGCTACTACAAGACAGGAAACAAAATTGCTCAATTTTGGTATTTATTAAACCCGGTATTAAATAATATTTATCACAAGCACTATAATAACCCTAGACCTTAGTAATTTCTTGCCTACCTAACAAAACATACAGACCGCTTTCCAGATATCAAGAAAAAAATCATTCACACTTACACCGTAAATGTTTACGAAACGCTAACCCTGCTTTTTATAAATATTCCCCTTGAACTTCATACCATATTCTGCTACTAAATAACCTACTCATAATTAACAAAAACTTTTTAATCATGAATCAATAAAAGAGATAAAAATGGCAAATAAGGAAAAACTTGGACGAGGCTTGGAATCTTTGCTTGGAGAAGCAATAGGCATTGAAACAGGCGAAAAAGTAATGCGACTCAGACTAACTGAAGTTCATCCAAACGAAGCACAGCCTCGTAAGCAGTTTGAACAACCCCAAATGGAGTCCTTAACCAACTCCATACAAGAACATGGAATACTACAACCCATTATAGTTCGCCCTACAAGTAAAGGATATAAAATAATTGCAGGAGAAAGGCGCTGGAGAGCATCACAACAGTTAGGATTGACAGAAATTCCCGCAATCGTCAAAAATGTCGATGCCCTTAAGACCATCGAACTGGCGCTGGTAGAAAATATACAAAGAGAAGATCTAAACCCCATGGAAAAAGCCGCCGCTTATTATGAATTAAAAACTAATTTTGGCCTGACACAAGAACAAATAGCGACAAAGGTCGGGCAAGACAGGTCAACAGTTGCAAATACACTGCGTTTACTTGATTTACCAGAAGAAGTACAAGGATATGTTTCACGTGGAACAATTTCAATGGGTCACGCACGCTCTCTTTTATCATTGAAAGACCCAATTAAACAAAAAGAGCTAACCGAGAAGATAGCAGCAGATGGCCTCTCCGTTCGTGATGTAGAACTGATCGTTTCAGGAAAAAAAGATCAAGCAGATTCGATAAAAGAGACCAAGGACATGCAGCTAACACCAAAATTAATTAAATCACCCCAAATCCTCGATCTGGAAGACAGTTTAAGAAGGGCAGTAGGGACAAAAGTCTCTATTATGGAAAAGAAGGGAAAGGGGAAAATCACCATTGAGTTTTCGAATAATGATCAGTTCGAAAGAATTATTGGAAAGTTAAAAGCCCTGACAGGCTCATACACATGAAAAAAAGAGGCAAAATGGTTTTATTTGCTATATCCTGCTCACCTATAGGCAAGATTGGACATGGAAAATGCGTGCAATATGGAGTGTGGGGATATAGCCAAGAACTAGCTTAATTCTCCGGATCTTTTATTAGCCATAAGTAGCCCTCTGCACAGTCTTTCGCCAGGCCTCTTACTCTGCCAATATACCTCGTACGTTGCGCAGGGCCCATTGATTTCCTTGCATCGAGCAGATTGAATGCGTGAGAACGTTTCAGTACATGATCATATGCGGGTATAACAATGTCTGCTTTTAGTAATTTTTTACACTCCTGCTCATACATATCAAACTGCTTCAGAAGCATAGATGTGTCCGCAACTTAAAAATTATACCGGAAAAACTGTACTTCATCTAATTTATGCAAACCCAAATGGAGTCATTGGCTAGCCCCATACAAGAACACGGAATACTATAACTCATTATTGTTCGCCCAACAAGCAAAGGATATAAAATAATTGCAGGAGAAAGGCGCTGGAGAGCATCACAACAGCTAGGATTGACAGAAATCCCCGCAATCGTCAAAAATGTCGATGGACTTAAGACCATCGAACTGGCGCTGGTAGAAAATATACAGAGAGAAGATCTAAACCCCATGGAAAAAGCCACCGCTTATTATGAATTAAAAACAAATTTTGGCCTGACACAAGAACAAATAGTAACAAAGGTCGGGCAAGACAGGTCAACAGTTGCAAGCACACTGCGTTTACTTGATTTATCAGAAGAAGTACAGGGCTATGTTTCACGTGGAACAATCTCAATCGGCCATGTACGTTCTCTTTTATCACTGAAAGACTCAATTAAGCAAAAACAGCTAAGCGAGAAGATAGCAACAGATGACCTTTCCGTTCGTGATGTAGAATTGATAGTTTCAGGAAAAAAAGATCAAGCAGATTCGACAAAAGAGGCCAAGGAGACGCAACTAACACCAAAATTAATTAAATCACCCCAAATTATCGACTTGGAAGATAGTTTAAGAAGGGCAGTAGGGACAAAAGTCTCTATAATAGAAAAGAAGGGAAAGGGGAGAATCACCATTGAGTTTTCGAATAATGATCAGTTCGAAAGTATTATAGGAAAGCTAAAAACCCTGACAGGCTCATACTCATGAAAAAAAAAGAGATAAAATGCTTTTATCTGCCATGCCCTGCTTACATATAGGCAAGATTGGATATAAAAACGGCGTGTAATATGGAGTGTGAGGAATACAACTAAGAGCGGGCTTAATTATCTGAGCCTTCTATTAGCCTTAAGTAGCTCTCTGCACAGCCTTTGGCCAGGCCTCTTACCCTACCAATATACCTCGTACGCTGCGCAACGCCTATTGATTTTCTTGCATCGAGCATATTGAATGCGTGAGAACATTTCAGTACATAATCATATGCGGGTATAACAATGTCTGCATGTAGCAATCTTTACACTCCTGCTCATACATATCAAACTGCTTCAGAAGCATAGATGTGCCCGCAACTTCAAAATTGTACCTAGAAAACAGTACTTCATCTAATTTTAGCAACCCCAAATAGAGTCCTTGACTAGCTCCGTACAAGAACACGGAATACTACAACCCATTATAGTCCACCCCACAAGCACAGGATATAAAATAATTGCAGGAGAAAGACGCTGGAGAGCATCACAACAGTTAGGATCGACAGAAATCCCCGCAATAGCCAAAAATGTTGATAGATTTAGACCATAGAACTAGCGCTTGTAGAAAATATACAAAGAGAAGATCTAAACTCTATCGGAAAAGACACCGTTTTTTATGAATTAGAAACTAATTTTACCTGACACAAGAACAAATAGCAATAAAGGCCGGGCAAGACAGGTCAACTGTTGCAAATACAGTGCGTTTACTTGATTTACCAGAAGAAGTACAGGGCTATGTTTCACGTGGAACAATTTCAATGGGCCACGCACGCTCTCTTTTATCATTGAAAGGCCCAATTAAGCAAAAAGAGCTAAGCGAGAAGATAGTAACAGATGACCTCTCCGTTCGTGATGTAGAACTGATAGCTTCGGAAAAAAAGATTGAGGAGATTCGATAAAAGAGGCCAAGGACACGCAACTAACAACAAAATTAATTAAATCACCCCAAATCCTCGACCTGGAAGATAGTTTAAGAAGGGCAATGGGGACAAAAGTCTCTATTATGGAAAAGAAAAGGAAGGGGAAAATCACCATTGAGTTTTCGAATAATGATCAGTTCGAAAGTATTATTGGAAAGCTAAAAGCCCTGACAGGCTCATACTCATGAAAAAAAGAGGTAAAATGCTTTTACCTGCCATGCCCTGCTTACATATAGGCAAGATTGGATATAAAAACGGCGTGTAATATGGAGTGTGAGGAATACAACTAAGAGCGGGTTTAATTATCTGAGCCTTCTATTAGCCTTAAGTAGCTCTCTGCACAGCCTTTGGCTAGGCCTCTTACCCTACCAATATACCTCGTACGCTGCGCAACGCCTATTGATTTTCTTGCATCGAGCATGTTGAATGCGTGAGAACATTTCAGTACATAATCATATGCGGGTATAACAATGTCTGCTTTTAGTAATTTTTTACACTCCTGCTCATACATATCAAACTGCTTCAGAAGCATAGATGTGTCCGCAACTTCAAAATTATACCGGGAAAACTGTACTTCATCTAATTTATGCACATCTCCATAGGTACAACCGTCTACCCATTCCAGATCATAAACTGATTCCTTCTCCTGGATAAACATCGCTATTCTTTCGAGCCCATAAGTCAGCTCAAGCGAAATAACATCCAACTCTATCCCTCCAACCTGCTGGAAATAGGTAAATTGTGTTATTTCCATACCGTCGAGCCACACTTCCCAGCCTAAGCCGGTCGCCCCTAATGTTGGTGATTCCCAATCGTCTTCTACAAATCGAATATCATGCTTAACCAGATCAACTCCAAGAGTACGTAAGCTATCCAAATACAACGACTTGGAATCATCCGGTGAAGGTTTTATGATTACCTGGAACTGATAGTAATGTTGCAGCCTATTAGGGTTTTCACCATAACGTCCATCCGTTGGCCTCCTCGAGGGCTCAACATAAGCACACCTCCACGGTTTACTGCCAAGAACCTTCAGGAAAGTTGATGGGTTAAAAGTACCGGCACCAACCTCTACATCGTACGGCTGCATTATTACACACCCTTTGTCCGACCAGTATTTCTGAAGATTAAGTATGATTTCCTGAAATGTCATCTAGAGCCTATAAAAACTGTTTATTTATTATGTGAATGAGAATGAGAATGTACGTCATTACCACAATCTGAAACATTTCCCTCTGCCACCTCAATAACATGCGGTATTGCCTGCAACACAACCCCTAAGCATTCTGAAACAGCCTTTGGGCTTCCGGGAAGGTTAATTATCAATGTGTCCTTATACATCCCTGCAACAGCTCGTGATCCTATTGATCTTGGCGTGACCTTAAAACTCTCCGCCCTCATTGCTTCTGCAAAGCCTGGCAATTCCCTTTCTATTACGTCTCTCGTTGCTTCCGGAGTTACATCACGGGGACTGACTCCGGTCCCGCCTGTAGTGAGAATCAAATTAGCTCCTTCCGAAAAACTCCTCAGCTTTTGAGAGATGATATCCTGTTCATCAGGTACAATCTCATAGGTGACCACTTCTGCGCTAATCTGACCCAACTTCTCCTTGATCACCTCACCGCTTTTGTCTTCTCTTTCGCCTCTTGAGCCCTTGTCGCTAATTGTTAGAACTGCTGCTTTTATCATTTACAAATCCTATATAATCATCTATTTTAATTTCGCCACCCTTTAATACTTCCGCAAATATACCTTCTCTGGGCATGATACAGTCACCCACTTGATAATAGATATTGCATTTATCGTGACAAACCTTGCCAATTTGAGTTACCTTTACCAACGCATCTTTCCCAAGCTCTAACTCATTGCCAATCTCAAGGTTAGAGTAATCAACACCCTCTGTCAGTATATTCTCTCCAAAGTCACCCGCGTCGAGCTTCGCCCCTTTATCTTCCATCGCCTTCCTGGCCTCTTTAGAAAGCAGGCTGATTTGACGGTGCCAGGAACCGGCATGAGCATCACCATCTAAACCGTGTCCCTCAATTAACTTACACTGTTTGACATCCTTCTTCTGAACACCTTTTTTCGTGCTTATGCAAATTGCGACAATTTTTCCCATGACCGAACAGCACCTATAAAAAACTAATTAAAAAAATTCTATCAAGCTACTGAAACTACCAAGCAGTACAATATAGTGTGTTAAATATCTATTGTCATACCATATTTTGCACTGAGATCCCCTTTAAACTAATTATAATTTATTATGAAAAACTTGAATATTAAATAATATAATCTTAAAGCGACAAAAATTTTACCACAGGCTGTTTTTAGTTAAATATTCAAGATGTTTTTTATCGCGTTCTACTTTTTTTTTAAAAAAACTTCTCCCTATAATAATTTAGTTCTGAAAATATGCTACTAAAATCTTGCTGAACACTTTAAGTCTAAAATATAGTAATAATTTGAAATAGATACTGGAAGGAACGATGCAGACAAAACGTCCGGATTTGGATCAGAGAAAACTGCCAAGAAAGGAAAAGTACCATAAGGATGGAAAATATTTTACAAACGGCTAAGATGTGAGGGAGAAGAGAGGCTTCAGATATGAGGATTCTGATCCATCACACCATAGCTCAAATCATGAAGTAAAATACTTAAAATACATTTTTAAGTAAATTTATGCATAGGAATTTCAATGTTGAGATTCTTCGGTCGTTCCTCTCACGCCGAAGGAGGACCTGCCTCTGGCACGACCTCAGAATGACATGCAGAAAATGTCATTCTGAATGTAGCGAAGTGGAATGAAGAATCTAACTTGGGAAGGTTATGAATAGGTAAAAGGGCTAATAATTGATTGATAAACAAGCTTCGCAAATGATGTTGAAAACCTTCTCCCTGTAAACTAAATTTTAGAGTCATCCCTGTGTATTAAAGGTTTGCTACCGTCCGACTCTGCTCATATGTTAGTTGCGGATTAAGAACTAAATACCAAAGCTCTTTTTCTCTATTCTGAAATACCTGTTTGACACTCTATTATTGCTCTTATAGCATCCATTTAGGTGTCGTGACAAAATTTGCCGTAATGTATCAAATACATAGCGATTTGACTATAACAAATCGCTTAGTTAATACTGAAATTACTTTGACCCGATATTTATCAAAATATCAGTTTTCAATAACCTTACAACGATTAACAGTGATTAGGTTTTTGCGTGTACTAATTTTGTCTTACCCGAATCCCTTTATCGAGTATCTAACAAGGCCTGTTCATTTTGGATTCCCGTTGAAAGCATGCAGGAATAACAGTTTTAGGACAATAATTTAAACATGTAGAGACCAAACAGACACTATTGAAACTTAATGATAATCTATGTAAAATGTTGATTCTTTAGCATAAGAACACGTTTCCTGAAAATTATCAGCTATCAAAGAGAAGTATATGAAGAGAAACGCCCTATATTATTTTTACATAATTGCGTTGTTGTATGTTATCGGTGCGGTTTTTGACGGAGTAGCTATTTATAACCATAGCAAAGGATATACGAAAGATAAATCCGGTTATGTGGAGATATTGAATTTTGAAGACCGCTTGCTGAATGTTGAGGAGTGGATGTTTACCGGTTCCGGATGGGACAGCAAGGAGTCCACTTCGACGGAAAAGCTGAAAGGGTCAGAAGCTCATTACGCTACCGCAGTAATCTCTTCTTACTATTTCATCGCAAGCTCTGCAGCCTTCATCCTCATGGTACTGTTCATATATTGGGGAGGAAGTAATGTATTCAAGGCAGTTGGGTTAAGCGTTATTACCATTGCCATTGCCTGTCTGATAATCGGAATAATAACCCCAATGTTGGAGATAGAGGCATTCAGCACAAACCTTACTATCCCCTTAAAATTTACTCTGCCTTTTATTGGAAATGTTGATATTCCTGACAAGGTTTTTGAAGGAAGAATGTACTACTATTACCAGAGCAAATCGGTTGTTGATCTTGTCTATGTTCTGCTGGAAAGTAAAAACTATGTGGTGGCTGTTTCTATCTTTGGCTTTAGTGTACTTGTACCATTCACGAAACTTACCTTGTCCGTCCTATTATTACTAAACAGTTCTTTCAGGGATAACAGCCTGGTGAAAAAAATTGTGGGAAGAATAGGAAAGTGGTCTATGGCAGATGTATTTGTTGCCGCAACATTTCTCTCCTACCTGTCATTTTCCAATATGAATTCCGGAATCGATACAGAGGCAAATACATTAGTAGGACTCTACTTCTTTTTAGCTTACTGTATCCTCTCGATAGCATCTTCCCAATTAATTGAGCTTACGATAAAAAAGGATAAGGAAATAACGCATCAAAGTTGATCGAAGAAGGGAGCAAGGTGGGTACATTTCAGTCGAAGGAAGGTTTAACCCCTTTTCTGAAGGTATTATCTGAAACCTGCTTCATCATCAATAATAGGAATTTGATAACGTTCCCTTTGTGTCACGTCAACGTAAATAACCCGCGGACACTGTTCTTGAAATTTATAGAATAAAATAATACAATACAGTTGAAGCATGCCTTTACTTGCCAATTAAATAGTCGCTGGCCCTATTGTAACTTTATAACCAATTACATTCCGATAGGGGGGTTGAAAAATGTTTAATTCTAAGAATCTAAAAATAGTTTTTCTGGCATTATTTCTTGCAGGTGCAATGCCTGTCTTATCCCTGGCTGACGGTAAAGATCGTCATATGAAATATGGGACAAGGGTGAACACAGGAGCTCACGCTGATATTATCAATAATGGTGTGACATTGCGTCTGGTAGTTCAATACCAGAATCCTTCAAACAAACCAATTACCGTAAATGAGATAAAGATTTATAGTCCTGATGGCGGTACTCCACTTTCTCCTAATACCAATTTTCCAGTACCCTTTACTCTTGGGCCTTTTCAATCAAAGGGTTTCGTGTTAGGCGGTGTTGGAATAAACCCTGTCTCTTGGCCGCCTGTGGGTGTTTTTCAAGTGCATGCTAAATGGGAATCCGAGCAAGCTACTAACGGATTGAAAAGCTTCTCAGTCATAATCGCTAATACTCTGGGTGGTGAATCAAGCAGACATTCCATAGAGGGATTTGATATTAAGAATAAGAAGAGTAAGGATGATGACGGTAGCAACGATTGAAAAAGAAGAAATAGTCGATACCAAGGGTTAATAGCTGTTTGCCATAAACCGTTAGTATGCACACCATAGGGGATAAGGGCCACAAAGGTTCTTAGCCCCTTTTTAGTTTATCACCGTGTACACTTATGAGAGGGGTAGGGTATTTAGTAGAACGATAGAAGGCGCAGAAGAAACACCCTCTCAATAGTATGAAGAATGGAAAAGGAACAATCACTTTACCTACAATAATTTCTTCTCTTCACTCTTCTGTTTAAAGACTTTGCCATAGAGGAAACCGGCTGCAACCGCACCAGATACCGGCCCTACCCACCAGACATAATGGTAATCGAAATGATCGGATACTACTGCAGGGCCAAAGACACGCACCGGATTAAGCGCGCCTCCACTGATGGTTGTGCTGACTGACACACCAAACAGGAATACTAAACCGATTGCAACTCCGGCAAGGAGCTTTGAAGTCCTTTTGTCAACAGCAGTAGCGTAGATGGTAAATACAAATAGGAAAGTTACTACACATTCTATTAATGCTGCCTTCCAGAACACGACTCCCTCTCCTAAAGTACACGTACCTAAATACACAGTAGAAACCGCATCAGGAAACAGTATTTTCAAGAAGTATGCTGCCATTACCGCACCTGCCATTTGAGACATTATATAGTAGGCGGCTGTGCCGGCATGCATCCTCCCGGTGGCCCAATAAGAGATCGTTACTGCCGGGTTTATGTGAGAACCTGAAATGTAACTTGTCGCGTATACAACAGCCACAATCACAAAGCCAAACACGGTTATCGCCCAGACAGGAACTCCCTGAGCATCTACCATCTTTACGGAATCAGCTGCGCATATTGCACCGGCCCCAATGAAGACGATCAAAAGTGTTCCTAATATTTCGGCTATGTATTTACTGTATTTATTCATTTATGGATTCTCTTTAAATACCTTAACGTAGAAAAGTATGATGATTTGTGAAGTATGATTATAGCACTTATCACCTTCTGTCGACTTTTTTGCGTAAAATCAACAACATGTCATTCTGAGAAAGGAACGTCCGAAGAATCTATTCACTGAAATCTCATTAACCTCGCAAAGTATTATTTAATACTAACGAGAGATTCTTCACTTCGTTCAGAATGACAAGCTAGTGAAAATCCTGGTAATTAAAAATGCCAGCCCAGGTGGGCGGCTACTAAAATAATATAACAATCAGATACTTTAAAGGATATGCCCGAGCTTTTCCTTCTTGGTACGCAAATACTGTTCGTTATCTTCTTGTGGTGTGATAACGATGGGAACACGGTCTGTAATTTCCAGACCATAACCCGCCAAAGCCGCAAACTTTTTAGGATTGTTTGATAAAAGCTTCATCTTCGTTATTCCTAAATCCCTGAGTATCTGCGCGCCTATTCCGTAATCACGTTTATCCGCGCTAAAACCGAGTTCCTTATTTGCCTCAACAGTATCTAATCCCGTCTCCTGCAATGCATAAGCATGCAGCTTGCTTTCAAGCCCAATACCCCTGCCTTCCTGTCGCATGTAGAGTAAAATGCCCTTACCCTCTTTTTGAATCATACTTAACGCACTGTGAAGCTGTTCTCCGCAATCACACCTCAAAGAGCCAAAGATATCACCGGTTAAACATTCATCGTGTACCCGTATCAAAACAGGATCTGTCTGGATCGGGGCAGGCGTATTATCCATACTGCCAATATCCCCTAAGCATAAAGCCAGATGCAGGTATTCATCAGTAAATGAACGATAAAGATGTAAAACAAATTTCCCGTATTTTGTAGGAATATTAACAGACACACGTTTCTCTATCAAACGCTCCTGTTCGTGGCGATATTTAATGATATCCGCGATGGTGCACATTTTCATTTCATGTTTTTCCGCAAACTTTATAAGCTCAGGAAGTTTTGACATCGTTCCATCTTCATTCATGAGTTCACATATTACGGCCGAAGGATGCATACCTGACATGCGGGCTAAATCGACGGCTCCTTCAGTATGACCAGCACGCACCAGAACCCCACCCTTCTTAGCCATGAGCGGGAAAACGTGTCCTGGTCGGTCAAGATCAGCAGGAACACAGTCATCACTTATCGCCTTTAGTATGGTTGTTGTTCTATCCTGTGTGGATACACCTGTAGTTATACCTTCTTTCGCATCTATCGTTACCGTAAACGGAGTCTGAAAACCTGAAGTGTTATCCTTTACCATATGGGTTAAACCGATCTGTTTTGCATGTTCCTCTGATATCGTCAAACAGATTATCCCTCTCGCATGCGATAACATAAAATTTATAATATCAGGGGTGATTGTTTCTGCGATGATCGTCAGATCTCCCTCATTTTCACGACTCTCATCATCTACAACGATAACCATCTTACCCTGTTTCAGATCTTCAATAACCTCTGTAATTGTGTTAAACATAATCCAAACCTTCCTTAATCTTCACTATGAAAATATTAAACTTCTCTTTACCTCTCAGATGATGAAAAACGCAGGACAACCCGCCCGGCTAATTCGGGCAGGAGTCTGCGGCTATAGTTGCTTAACGCCTAAATAGGTATAATTTACTGCTGACATTAAAGTAACAGCAACAACCACACACCACAGAATTGCAAGGGTATTCAGAGAGATGTGATTCCCAAGCAGTACCGCAATAATTGCTGTAATCTGTAAAAATGTAGTCAGTTTACCCAGCTTATTAGGCTGCCATTTAATTTTTCGTTTAATCGTAACAAAGACCGCTAACATCCCAAACGAAAAAAGCATTTCTCTGCATACAATTACTGCCAGCACCCATACAGGGAATCTGGGTCCGGACCAAAGTTTGCCTGAAGAGAGCAAAAAGCAGGCAATCAACAGAAGCAGCTTGTCCGCAGCGGGATCGAGATATTTACCAAAAGTTGTTGTTTCTCCTCTTTTCCGAGCAAGATATCCATCCAAAACATCACTTAATCCAATGATAATTAACACACCTAATGCAATGTATCTGTAGAAGTTATGATGTTGTACCTGAATTAAGCAGAAAACAAAAGGAGGGATAAAACATATTCTTGCAAAGCTGATAAAATTTGGTAACGTCAGACATTTGTTCACCGAGCGCATAGAGTTTTCCCTTTTTTATTCGCAGACTACACACTCTTTTATCAACTTATATCTATTATAAAACAACATTTTTTTTCCTAAGTACTTTTCTACGTACTAGGTTATGATAACAAGCGCATAATTACTGTCAAGCTAAAAAATACTCCAGCTTGACAGTTAAGTTGCTAACAAGTACTATCTAAAAAATATTTTGAGATAATCGAAAATAAGGTAATTTTTGTACGATGAAAACAGAAAAGGCTATTCTTGCTCTCGCAGACGGAAAGATTTATGAGGGAGTTTCCTTCGGTGCAAAAGGGGAAACATCAGGTGAAATAGTGTTCAATACCAGTATCACCGGATATCAGGAAATACTTACCGATCCTTCTTACAAAGGACAGATCGTAAATATGACCTACCCATTGATAGGTAACTATGGTATCTGTGAGGAAGACCATGAATCTATTCAACCATCGGTGGAAGGGTTTATCATTAAAGAACTTAGCCCATTCCCCAGCAATTGGCGTTCAAAAATTAGTCTGGACGAATTCTTAAAAAACAGAGGGATAATAGGAATCCAGGGAATAGACACAAGAGCCCTTACAAGACATATAAGGGATAACGGTGAACAGGTGGGAATAATATCTACTGTAGACACCGACCATCAACACCTTGTTTCCAAGGCTAATGGATTGTCCGGCCTTGAGGGCAAAGACCTGGTCAAAGTGGTTACTTGCCAAAAAACTTACCAATGGGAAGAAGCGGAAATAGATCTTGGCATGATAAGTGGAAGTACCCACGAACAACCGGGAAATAATAAACAGTATAAAGTAATAGTCTATGATTGTGGTGTTAAATACAACATTCTGAGGATGTTGAAAAATCTTAATTGTGATGTAACCGTGGTACCAGCCGGTACCAGCGCAAAGGAAGTTTTGTCAATGAAGCCTGATGGTGTTGTTGTTTCTAATGGCCCCGGAGACCCGGCTGCAGTACCGTATATGGTTGAAAATATAACCGATATAATAGGCAAAAAACCGGTTATGGGCATATGTTTGGGTAATCAAATCATAGCACAGGCATTGGGATACAAAACATTTAAATTGAAGTTTGGACATCATGGCGGCAACCAGCCTGTCATGGATTTAAGGACAAAAAAAGTGGCCATCACTTCCCAGAATCATTGTTTTGCCGTCGACGGAGAATCATTGAGCAATGGACAGAGCGACAGATTTGGCAAAGTCGAAATTACCCACATAAACCTTAATGATAAATCCATCGAAGGATTAAGGTGTCTGGATGTACCGGTTTTTTCAGTCCAGTATCACCCTGAGGCATCACCAGGGCCGCACGATTCAAGTTATATGTTTAATGAATTCATCGAAATGATGAGAAGTGCAGACTCCGCCTGAATGTTGAAGTCGGGCAGGAAGTCTAGCGGCAACTATACTATAGAAAATAGAATCACTCAATTTTGGTTTTAATAATAATATGCCGAAAAGAACTGATATTAAAAAAATACTCATAATTGGATCAGGTCCAATCGTAATAGGACAAGCATGTGAATTTGATTACTCCGGTACCCAGGCATGCAGGGCACTGAAAGAAGATGGTTATGAAATCGTACTCGTAAATAGTAACCCTGCTACAATAATGACGGACCCCGATGTTGCAGACAGTACATACATCGAACCGATGACTACTGAAATATTAACAAAAATTATACATAAAGAAAGGCCAGATGCCCTGCTTCCAACATTGGGAGGACAGACGGGACTGAACCTTTCCGTAAGTCTGGCCGAAGAAGGCATTCTGAAAAAATATAATGTAGAGCTGATAGGCGCTAAACTGGACGCCATACACAAGGCTGAAAATAGAAAACAGTTTAAAGAGGCCATGAGCAATATAGGTATCCAGGTGCCGGCAAGCGGCAACGCCAAATCTATAAGAGAGGCGAAGGAGATCGCGAAAGAGATAAAGTTTCCCATAATCATTCGACCATCATTTACCATGGGAGGTATAGGTGGCAATGTTGCTTATAACATTGAGGAATTAGAAGAGTACGTCAACTTCGCTCTCGAAGCAAGTCCCGTTCATGAAGTACTCATAGAAAGGTCTGTCCTGGGATGGAAAGAGTATGAACTGGAGGTGATGAGAGACCGCAAAGACAATGTTGTAATAATCTGCTCCATAGAAAATCTTGATCCCATGGGTGTCCATACCGGTGACAGCATAACCGTGGCACCGGCACAGACACTTACTGATAAGGAATATCAGATAATGAGAGATGCTGCAATTAGGATCATTCGCGAGATCGGGGTTGAAACGGGGGGGTCTAATGTTCAATTTGCAATAAATCCGGCTAACGGTGAATTAATTGCGATTGAAATGAATCCAAGAGTATCGAGGAGTTCCGCTCTGGCTTCCAAGGCAACTGGCTTCCCGATTGCAAAGATTGCCGCAAAACTGGCAGTAGGTTATACACTTGATGAGATACCCAATGATATTACACGTTATACACCAGCCTCTTTTGAGCCTTCTATTGATTATTGTGTAGTTAAAATCCCTAAATTTAACTTCGAAAAATTCCCTGATGCTAACCAGACACTTACCACTCACATGAAATCAGTTGGCGAAGTAATGGCCATAGGACGTACATTTAAAGAGTCTCTGGGTAAAGCAATAAGGTCTCTGGAAATCAACCGCTACGGATTTTGTGAACATCATAGTAAAACAGTCCTGAACGATTCAGAGAAAAAAGAATTTATAGAAAAATATCTGTTAAATCCTTCGTGGGATAGAATATGGTCTGTTGTGGACGGTTTACGTATGGGAATGAATATTGATGAGATCCATGAAGTTACCAGGATTGATAAATGGTTTCTTTATAATATAGAACAAATCCTAGAAGTGGAAGAGGAGATTAAATACCAACATAAATCAAACGATTTATCAACCACCTCAGAAAATGATACTGAATCTCTAATAGATCCCGTTCTTTTAAAGAAGGCAAAACAATACGGCATTTCCGACATTCGGTTGGCTAATTTGCTAAATGCAAGCGAGTCTGATATCCGAAATTGTCGTTGGCAGAACAATATCCGTCCTGTGTTTAAGGTAGTGGATACCTGCGCGGCAGAATTTCAAGCATACACACCTTACCTCTATTCCACCTACGAAGAGGAATGCGAAGCTAACCCTACATCAAAGAAGAAAATAATTATCCTGGGCAGTGGTCCTAACCGCATTGGACAGGGTATCGAATTTGACTATTGTTGTGTGCATGGAGTAATGGCCTTAAAAGAGATGGGATTTGAAGCAATCATGGTTAATTGTAATCCGGAAACGGTAAGTACCGATTACGATATATCTGATAGATTATATTTTGAGCCTCTTACCTTTGAGGACGTATTTGAAATAGTTGAGAAAGAGAAACCGGAAGGTGTTATTGTGCAGTTTGGAGGTCAGACTCCGTTGAAACTAGCTGTACCGTTATTCAATGCGGGAGTTAAGATTCTTGGTACTTCACCGGACAGCATTGATATGGCGGAGAACCGGGAAAGGTTTGCTTCATTACTTTCCAAGCTCGGTCTCTTACAGCCAAAAAACGGGAATGCAAGGTCATTCGCAGAAGCCAAAGTAATTGCGGCTTCAATAGCTTATCCGGTTTTGATAAGACCTTCATATGTTTTGGGTGGCAGGGCTATGAGGGTGGTCTTTGATGAGGATGAACTTGAAGAGTACATGACGCATGCTGTTGACGTTTCTCCTGAACATCCGGTTTTAATAGATAAATTCCTGGAGGACGCGATAGAGATAGATGTTGATGCGGTATGTGACGGAGAAGATGTTTTTATCGGTGGTGTCATGGAGCACATAGAAGAAGCCGGTGTGCATTCAGGAGATAGCGCATGCTCATTGCCTCCTTATTCAGTGAAAGAAGAGGTTATTGAAAGAATAAAGGTCCAAACACGGGCCATGGCCATAGAGATGAAAGTCCTTGGCATTATTAATATTCAATTTGCTGTTAAAGACGATGAGGTTTATGTCCTGGAAGTAAATCCCCGTGGATCGAGAACAATACCTTTTGTCAGTAAGGCAATTGGTATTCCTCTGGCAAAAATAGCCGCTCAGGTTATTGCCGGACGTAAACTAAAAGAGTTGAATATAAACAATAATAGGAAAAACAACCATGTTGCCGTAAAAGAGGCGGTCTTTCCCTTTGTCAGATTTCATGGTACAGATACCATTCTTGGGCCAGAAATGAAATCAACTGGCGAAGTAATGGGAATTGATACTGATTTCGGGAAAGCGTTTGCCAAAGCACAGATGGCTGTAGAAGGAGGGCTTCCTCTGGCTGGTACCGTTTTTATAAGTGTCAAGGATAAAGACAAAGCCACTATAGCAGATATTGCCCATAAACTTCACAATTTAGGTTTTAAAATTTCAGCTACTGGAGGGACAGCGAGAGCCATCGCGGAAAAAGGCACTCCTGTAACCACTGTCCTGAAAGAATGTGAAGGACGTCCTAACGTGATAGATCATTTGAAAAACAATGATATTCAAATGGTAATTAATACCGCCGAAGGGAAAATATCACAAAAAAAATCTTATAATATACGGCGGAACGCAATTATATCAGGCATTCCTTACTTCACAACCGTACAGGGCGCTATCGCCACTGAAAGTGCCATCAGGTCCATGATAAATGGTGAACTGGATGTTAAGTCGATTCAAGAATATCACATTTAAACATCGGTAACGCTTTTAACAACGAACCCGAAACCCAGCCTTGCATGGTTCATTAAGCGGTAACAAATCCACCTTTATCCATTATTAGATGGATATACCCTGTGGTTGGGTATTTTTTACCTGCTGACTATTTCTGATTCTTAAGTGCCGGTTCAAACAAAATATCCCACCAGCATTCGAATAGCTATCAGCGTAAGAAGGATTTTGAAAATATTTTTAAAATGTTTCTTTGAAAGCTTGTTGAGTAACTTCTTCCCGATAAGAGTACCCGTAATTAAGAAAATACTGAGGATCAGGATTAAAGGCCAGTAATGAAAAACGTTAATCCCGATGAAACCGAACAATGGAATTTTCAGGAAATGTGAAATAAATTGAACAGTAGCTTTAGTAGCCACAAGTTCTTCCTTTAATATATCGTTCCGGAGAAAGAATGGTGAAATAAAAGGTCCAATTGCTCCAAAAAATATTCCAATTACTCCTGAGACAAAACCTACCGGAATAAATATTCTCAAATTGGTATCACCACTTGATTTGAATTTTGGTAAATGAACAGAAAGAAGGATAAACAGGGCCATAACCAAGCGTATGGTAGACTTATCCAGCAAGGTAAACGTATAAATCCCAAGCAAAACTCCGGGAAGGATGCCCACCATAAAATACCCCGTGATCCCCCAGTTAACATTTTTCCAAAAAATGGTAACGCGAGTACCGTTACTGATAAACTGCAAAGCGGCATGTAAGGGGATAACATATTCAGTGCTGACTAACATCATGATTATTGCCAGCAAAAGTGTGCCTCCACCCAATCCGGTAGCTCCTCCGATAATGGCTGCCAGAAGGGATGCGATACTTAATACCAGTGTTGTGATAAACGTTACAGGCATGATTTAATAATATACATCAAAAGCTATAGTCAAATACGATGAATCTTTATATATTTTTTTGAAATAGTAGCATACTACACATTATTATTCTAATTTTGTTTTTCTCTTCTCTGATAAAAATAAGATGAAAATCATGCAATAAACAGGTAGACTGCACGTCTGAGTTGATGATATCGGTAGAAGATAACGCTTTATTTGAGCATGTTGACTTTCTAATTTGAGTTGACACTTTTTCTTAAATTTGGTTTAATTTAATTTTGCAATTTTTCAGACATAAACCATAATAATGAGTATATTTACAAAAATGTTTGGTACGGCCAGCGACCGGATTTTAAAAAGCCTGAAGCCGACAGTAGACCATATAAATTCGCTTGAAAGCGGTTTACAAGCGTTAACAGATGCAGAAATCAGACAAAAGACTGACACTTTCAGGGAAAGGCTTGCTGCCGGAGAGACATTGGATGACCTCTTGCCGGAGGCTTTTGCCGTTGCCAGAGAGGGTAGCAGAAGGGTGTTATTAGTACCCAATGCTGACAGCCCGGACAAGACCATGAGGCATTTTGATGTTCAGCTGATTGGAGGAATTGTATTACATAGAGGAAACATTGCGGAGATGACAACAGGTGAAGGTAAAACACTTGTCGCGACATTACCGGCTTATCTCAATTCCCTTGGGGGTAAAGGTGTTCACGTCGTTACCGTAAACGACTATCTCGCCAATAGAGATATGAATTGGATGTTACCAATGTATGAATTTCTGGGCCTTTCAGCAGGTGCGATACAAAGCAATCAGAGCTACGATGATAAAAGGGCCGCTTATAATTCGGATATCACTTATGGAACCAATAATGAGTTTGGTTTTGATTACCTACGGGACAATATGAGAACTCACCTTGAAGAACAGGTACAGGGGACATTAAACTACGCCATTGTTGATGAGGTTGACAGTATCCTGATCGACGAGGCAAGGACACCCCTCATAATCTCAGGACCATCTGATGAATCAACAGAAAAATACTTTACTGCTGACAAGATTGCCAGGAAGTTGAAACCGGGCAAACATTACGAAGTAAAAGAGAAGGAAAAGAGTACAAATTTAACTGATGAAGGAATTAGTATTGTAGAAAAAGAACTTGGTGTCGACAGTATATATTCTGACATTCACATGGACTGGCCTCACTATATTGAACAGAGCCTGCGTGCTCACTCGCTGTTTATAAAGGATACAGATTACGTTGTACAGGAAAAAGATGTTATCATCGTAGATGAATTTACAGGAAGATTGATGGAAGGCAGAATGTGGAGTGACGGACTTCACCAGGCCATTCAGGCAAAAGAGCATCTAAAGATAAAAGAAGAGAGTCAGACACTTGCCACAATTACACTTCAGAATTTTTACCGTCTCTATAATAAACTTTCAGGGATGACGGGTACGGCTTTTACCGAAGCTGCTGAATTTGCCAAGATATACGGATTGGGAGTCGATGTTATACCAACAAACAAACCTTTACAACGTCAACACTATCCGGACAGAATCTATGGCACGGGAAAAGAAAAGGAAAATGCCACAGTTGAAGAAATAGCAGAAGTGAACGAAAAAGGCCAGCCCATACTAGTCGGAACTATTTCAATAGAAAAGTCCGAAATGTTCAGCAATGCGCTCAGACGGCGTGGCATAGAACACGAAGTTCTCAACGCAAAAAATCATGAACGGGAAGCAGCAATAATTGCAAAGGCCGGACAAAAAGGAAATGTTACTATCGCGACAAACATGGCCGGAAGAGGTACAGACATTGTCTTGGGCGAAGGAGTGAAAGAATTGGGTGGTCTCCATGTAATAGGAACAGAAAGACATGAGGCACGGCGTATTGATAATCAATTGCGAGGTCGTACAGGACGCCAGGGAGACCCCGGATCATCACGATTTTACGTCTCACTCGAAGACGACTTGATGCGCATCTTCGCACCGGAGAGAGTAGGCGGTATACTAAGGAAATTTGGCATGACTGATGGCATGGCAATAGAACACTCAATGGTATCCAAATCAATCGAAAGAGCACAAAAAAAGGTTGAACAGCATAATTTTGAAATACGTAAGAATCTTCTTGAGTATGACGAAGTGATGGACGAACAAAGGAAGACTATTTACACATGGAGGCAAAGGGTCCTTGCACAGGAAGCCCTTCGGGAAGACCTGCTTAGAATGATTGAAGAAAGCATCGTGGAGACAATAGACTACTATATCAATCCAAAATTACACACTGACGAGTGGGAAATGGATAGCCTTCTTGACTGGTATAAACATAAATTCGGGATAAATATCGACTTAAAAGCACACAATGTAGAAACAAAGGGAAATATAGAAGACCTGTTACTTGATACTGCCTGTGAAGCTTATGATGAGAAACAGAAGGAAATCGGTGAAGAAGAACTCAGAAAAGTTGAGCAAATTCTTTTACTTGAAAAAGTCGACAACAAATGGAAGGACCATCTCTATGCAATGGACCACCTTAAATCAGGTATAGGGCTCAGAGGTTACGCCCAGGTTGACCCAAAGATAGAATACAAACGCGAGGCGCTGATAATGTTCGAAAGCATGATGTCCTCTATCAGGGAAGAAGTTACGGACCTTATATTTAAGTTGCGGGTCAGGCCGGAAACAATAGATACCAAAAACGTATGGAATGCTGACAACTTTGTCTATCAGGACTCTCAAAATACTATGCCTGAAATTCCAGCCCCAAAAAGGGTAAGAGATGAGGCAATGACAACCAATAGTGGTCAAGCCGAACAGAGGCCTGAACCAATTCGTGCCGGTGCTAAAGTCGGAAGGAATCAGCCTTGTCCCTGTGGGAGCGGAAAAAAATATAAACAATGCTGTGGCAAAAGCTGATGATCCTGTAACGGCAGTATCTTTACATTAATTATTATTCAAATATCAATGAACGTAACAAGATGCCATTAATCTTTGATTCAGTTTATCTAACCGCATCTTTATTAGGCTCACCGTATTTATTATTCAAAATATTAACAAGCAAACGTTATCGTTCCGGGTTGGATCAAAGATTTGGAATAATGTCGGAAAGGCTAAGCAGCAAACCGGGAATCTGGGTGCATGGAGCATCTGTGGGTGAAGTCATTACGGCAAAAAGTATTATTGAGAGGATTGATGAGGAATTCCCTGAATGGGAAACATTTATATCGGCGACTACAAATACAGGCTTCTCTGTCGCGGAGAGAAACTTCTCAAACAAAAATGTTTTTTATTTTCCTCTCGATTTAAGCTGGATAACAGAAAAAGTCATTCTAAAAAAAAGGCCAAGCTTTATCCTCCTGATCGAACTTGAAGTGTGGCCAAATTTTTTAATATCAGCTTTTAAGAAAAACATCCCCGTCATCGTAGTTAACGGAAGGATATCCAATAAATCTGTTAAGGCGTACCGCGCTATCAGTTGTATTTCGAAGGATTTTCGCAATAGCCTGATCAATGAAAAGAATGTTTTTTGTGCCAGAACAGAGCTTGATGCACAGCGTTTTCGCGATTTAGGCATACCCGGTAAACAGATCTTTGTTACCGGTACAATGAAGTATGATAATATTCCAGCCAATATTGATAAAAAAATCAGTAAAGGAATGGCTGGGTTATTCCATATTAATGATGATGATTTAGTACTTATAGGTGGAAGTACACATGCGGGTGAGGAAGATATCTTAATCAGGGTCTTTGAAAGGTTGAGTAAAACCTGCCCGAATCTAAAATTAATATTAGCACCAAGACATATTGAAAGAACAAGAGACGTTTCCCGGTTGATAGAAAAGATGGGCTTTGTTCCCGTACTGAAAACTGAGATAGAACGCTCTCGTTACAAATGGCAAGACACAAAGAAAACAATCATATTAATTGATACTGTCGGTGATTTAGGAACGATATATTCTCTATCAAATTACGTTTTTGTTGGAAAGAGTCTTGTACCATCCGGAGGTCAAAATATGATGGAACCAGCGGGGCTGGGAAAACCGGTAATCTTTGGCCCACATACGTTTAACTTTAAAGAAGAAGCGGACCTTCTTCTCAAGAACGATGCTGCCAAAGTGGTTGAAACAGAAGATGAACTTCTTGAAACAATTGAGTTTTGTATCAGAAATCCCGATGAGGCAAAAGAGATGGGGCTTAAAGCACAAAAAGTGGTTAATGAAAAAAGAGGTGCGACAGATAGAAATATAGAGATAATAAGAAATATTATAAAGAATTAACTACTCATTTTATCTTGTGAGACAAAAAAAGTAACAGAAGATTTAAGACAGTTTTCAAACTGTCATCTTATATTTATTATGACAATTCATCAAAAGAGAATGAGTTTTATCAAAAACTTTGGAAAGGAAAAGAGAATCAAATGAAAAAAGGAAACCATTTATTTACTTCTGAATCAGTATCTATGGGGCATCCTGATAAGATAGCCGACCAGGTATCCGATGCAATATTAGATGCAATTCTGGCACAGGACCCAATGTCACGTGTTGCATGCGAAACACTGGTAACAACCGGAATGGCAATGGTCGCCGGTGAAATAACAACAACAGCTACGATTGATGTACAACATATAGTCAGACAGACTATTAAGGATATAGGCTATACTGACTCATCAATGGGGTTTGACTATGAAACATGTGCTGTTATGACAACACTCGATAAGCAGTCCCCGGATATTGCACAGGGCGTTTCAGAAGGTGAAGGTCTGCACAGTGAACATGGTGCCGGAGATCAGGGCATGATGTTCGGCTTCGCCTGTAATGAAACAGAGGAATTAATGCCTCTTCCAATCTGCATGGCTCATCGTTTAGTCAAGAAACTGGCAGAGGAGAGACAGACCGGAGACCTTGGCTATCTCAGACCTGATGGTAAATCACAGGTAACTGTTGAATATGACGGCAGCAAACCTATAAGGGTAGACGCAGTTGTAATTTCATCCCAACATGCTCCGGACATTTCTCATGATCAACTGAAAAGTGACATAATTGAAAAGGTAGTAAAGAAGGTTATTCCCGCAGACATGCTGGATGATAAAACCAAATACTACATAAATCCAACCGGTCGTTTTGTAATAGGAGGGCCGCAGGGAGACTGTGGACTAACCGGCAGGAAGATTATTGTTGATACGTATGGTGGTAGGGCAAGGCATGGTGGCGGAGCATTTTCCGGAAAAGATCCTTCCAAGGTTGACCGCAGTGCTGCCTATGCTGCACGTTATGTTGCCAAAAATGTAGTAGCTGCCGGCCTGGCAGATGCCTGCGAAGTCCAATTATCTTATGCGATTGGCGTTGCCAAGCCAATGTCAGTTCTGATTTTAACAGAAAATACAGCCAAGATCCCGGAGTCTAAGATAGAAGAGCTGGTCGAGAAGCATTTTGATCTTACTCCAAAAGGCATTATCGATCATCTACAGCTGAGAAGACCTATTTACCAGGTTACGGCTAGACACGGTCATTTCGGAAGATCTGAAGATTCCTTCTCATGGGAAAAGACTGATAAAGCGGAGATATTAAAGAAAGATGCAGGGCTGTAATTAGAAGCTAAATTTGAAGATATTTTTGTATGCACAATTTAAGAGGAGTGGGGCGGAAGTCATGACACCCCACTCCTCTAAAAACAAGTTCTATAGATAATAAATGTCGGGTAAGAAACCCGACCTACGTGTAATTATTTTTGTAGGTCGGATTTCTTACCCGACGGCTTCAGATTTTCTATGTTGCTACTTTTTTCCACAAGTTCCCACATAGACAGAATTATACCATGACGATATTAGTAAACATTATAAGGCTCCTTACGACCTCCAGGTCAAAAGTTATTTTTACAATGGTCCTGGTATTATCGTTTTCTTCATCAGTACATTCCCAGGAGGTACTGTGGGAAAAACTGAATAGTAAGGCAGATACACTTATTAAGCAGAAACGGTACCCAGATGCATTAAGTGTTACAGAAGAAGCATTAAAGGTTGCAGAAGATACATTTGGCCCTGACCATCCAAAAGTTGCAATCTCCTTGAACAATATTGCCGAACTCCACATCATCAATGGTTCATATGATGAAATTGAGCCACTTTATAAGCGGGCGCTGAATATAAGTGAAAAATCCCTTGGACCTGACCACCCTGATGTTGCAATCTGTTTGAACAATCTGGCAGAACTTTTTTATAACCAAGGCAAATATAAAGAGGCTGAACCTCTTTATATACGTGCATTGAAAATATTAGAACAAACCCTTGGGCCAGACCATCCGGAAGTTGCAATAACGTTAAAAAGTATGAAGGCCCTTTACAAAAAGATTGATAAGACTGAGAATCAGAGTAATTATTTAATCGAGTAACTGGCATTCAACAAATTCATTACGATTCCCGTCAAACAAATATCTGAAACATTTATAGTGGATCTGTTTTATTGCTGAAATGACAGAAGATAAAACAAGGATATTCTTAAGAAATGAGAAGTAAAGATAAGACCTATTAGTAAAAAAAGCACAGGAACGCTAGTTTCCCGTGCTTTTTTTATGGATTATACAAACAAAAGACTTATTAGTATCGATAAGTTTCAGGCTTAAAAGGACCTTCAACAGGAGTACTGATGTACTCAGACTGCTGTTGTGTCATACAAGTAATTACTCCACCAAAACCTTTAACCATTTCTGCAGCAACCTCTTCATCCAGTTTCTTAGGAAGGACCTTTACATAAATAGGTTCACGTTCTGACTCGGGTTTGTCTGCCCACGCCGCCTTGTAAAGCAACATCTGTGCAAGTACCTGATTTGTAAATGAACCATCCATAATACGGGATGGATGACCAGTCGCATTACCAAGGTTTACTAGGCGTCCTTCAGAGAGAAGGATAATGTAATCTTCAGTATCATCGGATCGGTAGATCTTATGGACTTGAGGTTTCACCTCTTCCCATCTCCAATTGTCGCGCATGAATTTGGTATCAATCTCAAGATCGAAATGACCGATGTTACACACGATGGCTCCCCGTTTAACGGCGGCCAGCATGTTACGATCACATACATCTACGTTACCGGTAGTTGTTACGATCAAGTCGGTTTTCCCCAATAACAGCTTATCAACGCATTCAGGAGAGCCGTCGTTGTTTCCATCTACATAAGGAGAAGCAACTTCAAATCCATCCATACATGCCTGCATAGCACAGATAGGATCAATCTCTGATATCTTTACGATCATCCCTTCCTGATTCAAACTCTGGGCAGAACCCTTACCTACGTCACCGTAACCAACAACCAGGGCTTTTTTACCGGAAAGAAGAGCATCCGTTCCACGCTTAATAGCATCATTCAAGCTGTGACGGCAACCGTACTTATTATCATTTTTGGATTTGGTAACAGAATCATTAACGTTAATGGCCGGAACTTTTAACTCTCCTTTTGCCAACATGTCAAACAGTCGGTGAACACCGGTTGTAGTCTCTTCCGTTATACCATGGATCTTATCAAGCATTTGCGGGTACTTCTCGTGAGCCATAGCGGTCAGGTCACCACCATCATCAAGTAATACATTAGCCTCCCACGGCTTTCCATCCTTGAGAATAGTCTGTTCGATACACCATGAACTTTCCTCTTCTGTCTGTCCCTTCCACGCATATACAGCAACACCGGCATCAGCCATAGCAGCTGCCGCGTGGTCTTGTGTAGAGAAAATATTGCATGAAGACCAACGAACTTCTGCACCAAGGGTAACGAGTGTTTCTATCAATACGGCCGTTTGGATTGTCATGTGGATACAGCCGATTATATTAGCACCGCTAAGAGGCTGCTCTTTCTCATATTTTTTTCTGAGGTTCATTAAACCGGGCATTTCACTTTCGGCAAGGGTGATCTCACGACGTCCCCAATCCGCCAGGCTAATGTCGGCAACTTTGTAATCTAACGTAAGGGTAGTCATATGCATATTCCTTTATTAAACGTTGTAAATAAATGTAAAAAAAAGTCGGCGTCAAGTTTGCTTGACGAACGAAAAGAAGTATTTTTATGCGAATGTGTCATCATATAGGAAAAGATAGTAAGTTTTCAACCATTTTTTTCAGTTTAAGCCACATTGTTACTAAAAATGACCATTTTTGTACAAAAACTACTTATTAAAGTTCCTTAAATACAACGATACAAATGTCAAGATGCCATAAATCATTAATTGCAAGCAAGTTGAAAAATTATAAATTAATATGTTTTTGGTACAATTGTTGCTTTTCTATACATTACAGATCTCATGTTTTTTTCGTGTAACTCATTTAAATAAGTAGATATAATTCGAGCATTGAAGTATTTGGTAAAGTTTCGATTTCCTGAATATATAATTTTCAACTTATTAGGGAGAAAACTTATGGAGAAAGACGAAGCGATTAAGGAACTTCAAAATGAGAACTTACAAGGGCTATCTGACAATGACCTCCTTTTTCTTATTGAAAGCTATGTAACAAAACGGAATGATTACGAGAATATTGCAAGTTTGATCAACGGAGATGAAGATGTAATTGCTAAAATGATCGACAGTGACAGAGTATTCAACAAAGTGATGAGCTGTACGGAACGTATTCTGGCGATATCTCCCTATTTTCTATTTTCATTGCTTTTGAGAAAAGCATTTAAAGAAAAAAGTAAGGATATAAAGTTTATTGAAAAGACAATAGATGTACTAAACAGTATGGAGTCGGTTATTCCGTGGAATCACAACCGGCTTATGAGCTTACTTGAAGACACTCATGTTTCAAACTATATTGCAAACATGTTGGCACAATTTATCGAGAGTTCAAAGTTGTTCAGCATGGGAGATGATGAAAAAAAATCACATCAATATATAGTAGACATGATTACCGATTCACTGCATTCAGATAACATTGAAAAGTTTTATATTTACTGTCATATCGGAAATTATACTCTCTTCCTGACAGGGATGATTCCGGAGTATATTAAGCACAGATATGAATATAAACAGAGACCTGTTGATGAACAGTATTACGTTGGTTTCGGGAAAACATATTATGGCCTTGCATCGGAACATACCAATGCAAAGAGAAACAGGCTTACAAGCACACTATCACAATTATCAGAAGGGTTTGAGGTTGTTGCACAGGTCTTAAGTTTTATGAACAGAGAATATCTTCACCCTGAAAAGGCAAGACTTGCATAATAATCTGCTAATTATTCAATATTAGACAATTTAGATTCTTCACTCCGGTTCGCCTTCGGCATGAGAGGAACGACCGAAGGATCTTAACTTTGAATTTTCTCATAAAATCAGATAACAATGCGAATCAGACATCCATTGATAAAGGAATTACAAAGAAAGATAGAAAAGACCTATGCACTGGATACGGGGATCACCAATATCGAACAGTATATTGTTGGTGATAGGGGCTATAATGAATTCTATGCAAAGGAGAAAATCAGGACCGTTGTTAATAGCCATTCGGGAGCAAGGGTCTTAATAAGGGATACCGGAGATACACTCAAAGTAAGTATTTATTACCCGGACGCATTAATAAGAAAATTAGAAGATAATGACCCGAGACTTGGCATATACGATGAAAACATTGATTTATGCGCAAGCTTTGTTGAAGAGTTGGACCATTTCTTATTTATAGCTCGGAACTACAAATTGAATCGTCCTTTCAGTCTTCTTGAATTGGAGTTACAGGCAAATGTAACTAAATACCTAGTATTAAAATATTTTATTGCATTGCAGAATAAGTCTTTAAAGCTAAGTAAATTTGACAAAGAATATATAAGATACCATCTCTTTTACAAGCGTAAATATGATATTGAAGATATCTCAGAAAGGAGGAGATATGCGGATGCCGGGAAATTCGGGATGATGTACACAAGACATATTGACCTTCTATCACATGAAGACCGTTTACGTGATCTAAGACAATTCAGCAGGATGACATGTCCATCAAAGATAAGACACATCCATTCAACAAGGAATTAGTTCCACTTTATTGATCGAAAATCTTTTAAATCGTTTTAGTTACTTTCTTTGTGCTAGATAATGCTAAATATTATATTGTGTAAATTATGCATCCCATGACACTTTTACTTCATTAATTATTATTCTTCTTTTTTTACATTTGAAACGTAGAAAACAACAGGAACGATAAATATATTTAAAAGGGTAGAACTCAGTAAGCCTCCTAATATTACTTTTGCCATTGGGCTTTGTATTTCGTTTCCAGGCAAGTCGCCTGTTATTGCTAATGGAATTAATGCCAAAGCAGTAGTCAAAGCAGTCATTAAAATTGGATTTAATCTATCTAAAGAGCCTTTAATAACAGTTTCATACAAAGCAACACCTTGACTCTGCAATACCTGATAACGTGAAACCAATAATATCCCGTTACGTGTTGCTATTCCAAACAAAGTAATAAATCCAATAATAGAAGGAATACTTATTATTCCTGATGTAAACCAAATGCTTAAGACTCCACCTATCAGCGCCAGAGGTAAATTGAGAAAAACAATTCCAGCAAACTTGATGTTTTTAAATTCCTGATAAAGCAAAAGGAATATGATCAGCAGAGACATTAAAGAGGTGAAGAATAATATTCTCGATGCCTTTGCTTCACTTTCAAATTGTCCGCCGTATTGAATCCGGTAGTTTTCCGGTAACTGAACATTATCATCTACATTTTCTTTGATCTGATTTACTACGCTTTTTAAATCACGCCCAGCTACATTGGCAGAAACCACAATTTTTCGCTGGACATTTTCCCGGTTAATGGTGTTGGGGCCTGTTGTTGAAACAATATCAGCTACATAATGTAAAGGGATTTTGAGAATTGAGCTTTTAGTTGTTTGTTGTGTTGGTTTGATATTGGTATCAATTAAAACGTTACGAATATTTTCTATTTTACCCCTGTTTTCATCATTAAACCGCAATACCAAATCAAAACTTTTGTTGTCTTCAAAAACCTGAGAAACCTTTTCGCCTGCAATAGCAACATCAATAAATTCGGTAAATTGACCTATAGAAATACCATATTTCGCAAGCATATTCCGTTTTGCCTTTATTTGTACTTGTGGAATTTCAATTTGTTGCTCCACACTGATATCCACAAGTCCTTCAATGCCTTCAATGTTGCGCTCTATTTGATTGGCCAAAGCAAACATTTTGGACAAATCTGTCCCAAAAAGTTTAATAGCTACGTTGGCTCTTGTACCTGAAAGCATATGGTCAATACGATGTCCTATGGGTTGCCCGATGGTGATGTTCGCTTCAGTAACAGCGCTTAATTTTCCTCGAACTTCCTTCATAAATTCTTCCTTGTTTCTTTCTGTCAGAACAAAAGGGGCATCAATCTCAGCAGCATTTACCCCTTGTGCATGTTCGTCTAATTCAGCTCTTCCTGTTCTGCGTGAAGTAATTGAGATCTCCAGGATCGACAGCAGGATATTTTCAATCCTGTTTCCGATTTTATTTGATTCATTAAGTGATATGCCCGGCAGACTAACAGCACTAACCGTTAACGTGCCTTCGTTAAATTCCGGCAAAAAACTTCTACCCAAACCAAACATGAGAAAACCCGTTATAATGAAAAAAACAATAGATAATCCAAGTACTGTTTTTTTTATATTCATTACTTTTTCTAATGCGAAACGATAATATCGGTTAAGCCATCTTTCTAACCAACTTCCTTGTGCCTGGTTTAAAAGCATTTTATCATTGGTAAGCATAAAGCTGCAAAGCACAGGGGTAAGTGATACCGCAACCATTAAGGACGCAAACAGAGAAACGATAAATGAAATTCCAAGCGGCCGCAACATTCTTCCCTCCATTCCGCTAAGAAAAAACAAAGGGATAAATGCAACGATGATAATAAGGGTCGCCTTAAAAATTGATGAGCGAATCTCTTTTGAAGCATCATAAACTACAACAAGTGTGTTTTTTCGTACTTCAATACTTTTTAGTGCATTTTCCCTTAGACGCTTAAAGACGTTTTCCACATCAATAACTGCATCATCTACCAAAGAGCCAATGGCTATTGCCATTCCACCGAGAGACATGGTATTGATGGTTAAGCCTAATAATTTAAGGATAATGATTGAAACTATAAGTGAAAGGGGAATAGCAACAATAGAAATAATGGTAGTTCTGAAATTCATTAAGAACAGGAACATAATGATAACTACAAAGATAGAACCCTCTATCAGCGCTTTTTGAATATTACTTATAGACGCCTGAATAAAATCAGCCTGACGAAATATTTTGGTGTTGATTTTAATGTCAGAAGGCAGGGTCTTGGCAATCTCTATAATAGCATCATCAATTTTTTTTGTGAGTTCCAGTGTGTTGGTTCCCGGCTGTTTTGCTACGGTCATAATAATTGCCGGACTTGCTTTAAGTGAACCGTCTCCGATTTTAGGGATTGCTCCACCAATGTTAACCTCTGCAACATCCTCTATTTTTATCGGAACATTATTGACAACCTTGATTACGGTATTGCCTATTTCTTCCACTTGATTTGTTCTTCCAAGACCTCTTATGATATATTCATTACCAAATTCGTTCATGAAACCACCTGAAGCATTAAGATTACTTTCTTCACTTGCTTTCAGCAATTCGTTTAAAGAAATATTGTAATATTTCATTTTCTGAGGTGACGCAAGTATTTGGTATTGCTTGTATTTTCCGCCAATTACAATGACCTGCGACACACCTCCTGTTGCCAATAATCTTGGTCGAATATTCCAATCAGCAATTGTTCTTAAATCCATTGGGGTTGTGCTATCTGATGATAAACTAATAAGCATGATTTCACCCATAATGGATGATTGAGGAGCAAGGGTGGGGTTTCCAACGCCCAGCGGTAGCTTTTCGGCAATGGTTGTCAGTTTTTCACTAACTATTTGCCGTGCCTTAAAAATATCTGTTCCCCACTCAAACTCTATCCAGACAATTGATATTCCAGCCGCAGATGATGACCTTACCCGGCGTACATTGGTGGCGCCATTGACTGCCGTTTCAATCTGAAAAGTTACTAATTTTTCGGCTTCTTCCGGGGCCATTCCGTGCGCTTCGGTTAATACTACTACTGTTGGCGCAGTAAGGTCAGGAAATACATCAACTTCCATTCTAGAAGCCGTGTAAATACCTGCTATCAAAAGCAGCGCTGATGCCACTATAATCATTAGGCGATTATGTAAGGCGTACTGTATAATTTTATTTATCATGGTAGAAATTTTGGATTTTGGATTTTGGATTTTAAATGTTGAATTATTTTTGTTTTAGAACATTTCACATTTCATTTAAATTCATGCTTTCGATTGAGAGGTTTTAACAATTGCAGTGAGAATGTTAATGAGTTGTTCTATATCATTAAGATGGGAATTGAAATCAATATTCACAAGTTTGCTTTTCTCAAGCAATCTTATCCAGTATCTTGTTTCTCTTGCTTCTTTGGATACAATAGACATTTTTGCAGTAAAATCCTTTTTAGATATAGCAGCAGTTGATTCCTCAACATTAGCTCCAATGCTCGTTCCACTTCTGAGAATTTGTTTCGAAAGAATATATTCTTTCTGTTCAATCATTTTCTTATACAGTTCAATAATGCTTAAAGCGAAATCAAATGATTTATCAAGAATTACATTTTCCTTTTTCATTTTTATATTTCCTCTTTCATAATTTAAAATTCAAAATTTAACATTTCCTTAATGTTCGTGCCCATGAGCAGGCATTTTACCTGACATTGTTGCCAATTTTATTTGGTAGCCTCCTTTAATGACAACTCTTTCACCTTCCTCTATACCTGTTAATACTTGTACATTCATACCATCATTAGCGCCGATTTTTAATTCTCGCTTTTGGTATCCTTCGCCTGATGTTTGCACATAAGCAAAATAATTACCCTGTTCTTCTATAAGCGCTGAGTATGGTATTACTAACGCTTCTTTAATCACATTTGTCTTTAGAAAAACCTCTATGAATGAGCCGGGAATTATTTCGGCTTTATTGTCAATCTCAATGTTTACAGGAATATAATAAGCGTTATTGTCAGCGCTTTTTCCATATGAAATGAGATTGCCATTTAAGCTGTCAGTACTGTATATTTTACTGTCGTAAGCGGTTATGAAATTCGCTGATGAGATGTTATTTAGTTTTGAGAAATACTTTTGAGGCACTTCGGCTTTTAAAACGAGTTTTCGGTTTTGTGAAACGCTGGCGATGGACTGTCCGATTTCGACATACTCCCCTTCTCTTATCATCACACTTTTTAAATAACCTTGTATTGGCGACGTGATTTTGTGTCCACCAGCAGTATAGTTTTTCTCAATAGTGTTAAAAGTCGTTTGAGCATTTTTGTGTCGGAGTTGTGTTTCCTGAAAACATTTTTGTGAAATAATATTGTTTTTTACCAAGCCTTTAGCTCTTTCGAAATCTATTTTGCTTTTTTCATAGTTGTTTTTTGCTTCTTCATATTTCGTGTGTAAATTGCCTTCTGTTAAACCAGCTCCTGAAATTATAAATATAGTTTCGCCCGGCTTAACAGCAGAACCAATCAGTTTTTTATTGTTTCCGAATGTTATGATACCTTTGCTTTTTGCAGTTATGGTTGTCTCGTCTCCCTGTGCGGACAATATCTGTCCTGTGGTTTTGATTATTTCAGTAAAAGGCCCTCTTTTTACTTCCCTATTGGCGAAATCTATCTTCCATGCCTGTTCTTTTAAATAAACAATCTCTTCGCCGATTGCTTGTTCTTGTTGATTTTCCAGTGCAGATTTTGTGTCGGGATAAACAGTGATGCCTGATATTGTTATTTTGTCAGATAACTCCTTAGTCTGAATGTCAAAGACCAACTGATATGTGCCAGCGCTTTCAGGCTTCAGAGCCAACCTAAATATTCCTGGAGATGATAGTTTTTCGGCGTTATCAGTTAATTGTTTCTTGCTCCCGATTAGACTAACAGTTACAGAACCATCCGTAAATGCTTCGAACTTTTCTCCTAATTTGGTAAAATGTGCGGCGAATTTTGAGGTTTTTCCAACTATCAAAGGTTTAAACTCTACAAACAGTTCTGCTTTATCTGTGTAGAGTGTATAAGCAAGCGGCTCCAGCTCTATACCTGTATGTGTTTCTTCTCCGTGTAGATGTCCGTGTTCGGTATTAGCGTGTTCGTGGATATCATTATTGCAACTTGCTAATAAGCCGGCAACGATGATGATTGAAATAATTGCTTTATTCACCGTTAATAATTTTAAATTATCAAAAATTCGCTTACGTATGTACAAAAACTTAACGCTACAAATCTGATAAAGAATAGATGCTCTTATCATGTACATATCCTCGTGTAAAAAATGTTTTTAATTTTATAGTGATTTTCAATGATAAATATGAAATTATTTAATATCAGATATCTTAACTCCAACAAACTTTTCTATTTCCGTTATTGAAGAAAAAAGTTCGTTTAAAATCTTCAAATAAGAAATTCTTGTATTTGCCAATGTTCTCTGAGCATCCAGCACCTGAAGATAATCAAATTCACCTTGCCTATATCCCTGTCTTGCAATTTTTAAAGATTCTTCAGACTGTGGTATTATGGTATCAGTGAAGATACGGACCTGTTCACGGGTTGAGGTATATAAAGAGAATGCATTGCTCAACTGAAGTAGTAATTGATTTCTAACAACCTCTACATCATCTTTAGCCTTGTGGGATAACGCTCTGGCTTCAATAATCTTGCCCTGGTTCCTGTTGAAAATTGGTAAAGAAAACTCTATTCCTGCCTGAACAGTATTGATATCAGTTGTAGAGAGCCGCTTGTATCCTATAGTCGCGTTAATATCAGGGATAGCCATTCTCTTCGCCTCGGTAATTTTTATTACTGATAGATCGACAACTTTCTTTCGTGCTTTAAGTGCGGGATGGTTGTTTAAGAGCAACTCATTCAGGTTCTCCAGATTTAGTGACGGTGTATCAGCGGTAGAAATTGGAAGCAGATTATTCAAGTCAATATCTGACACGCCCATGACGGTTTGCAGCATTTTTGCTGTATTAAGATATTTTCTTTCAGCATTTTGCACTCTCATTTTAGCATTGGACAATTCAATTTCTGCTTTGAGAACATCAATCCTGGCAATATCTCCGATTTTAAATCTTTGGTTTGAAATAGACATTAGACTCTTAGCAATCTCTATGGTTTTTTTTGCAAATTTTAATTCTTCCTCTGTCGTAAGAACATTAAAGAAAGACTTTTTAACCTTTGCCGTAATATCAGCTATTGTTGTCTGAAGGTCCATTTCCATTACCTTCTTTTCTTTTCTTGCCGCTTTAACTCTCAGTTTCCTCTTTCCGCCAGTCTCCAGTTTCTGGGATAAGGCAACAGAGTTCTGACTCTGATCAAAACCTATATTATTAGTTGGAGTTTCCTGTGTGAAGAATTCAATCTCAGGATTTGGCAGCAGTCTTGCCTGTTTTATTCTTCCTTCATAAGTACCAATATTATGTTTTTTGGATTTTAATAAGGGATTATTGTTAAGGGCAATCCCTACAGCATCTTCCAGTGTTAGATAATCAGTTTTTGTATTTGATTCCTGTGCATAAGACAGCAACTGGGCCATATCAGAGCATATTGCAAAATAACATACTGATGGCATAAGTATGAATAGACATACTAATTTTTGCATGATCATCGTAATTACCTCTTGTTAATTATAAAAAAGTGTATATACCGGCTGTTTAGAAAGAGTGGGTTTACCGCTTCTGCTTGTGGTTTTCATTACAAATAGACATAATCCATGTACTGCAAAAATACCTTCAGTACAGAGTTTGAATGAATGGACAGATACCATCATTCAAATGAATTACGTAAGAATGGAATTCGAAAAAGCAGAGAATGGCAGAATGAGTTGCCTAAATCAAATATGATGATTTGAGTTGATACAGATTGTGAGTGCAGAAACTACGCTTGTTTGGATATTGCAGTATTCCTGAAAAACTGTTAGACAAATTAAAATAGTAATCAGGCAATTTATGAGTATGCAGATAAGTATTGAGGCTGGATAGTATAGTAGAATGATTAGATGAATTAACCACCACATAATCAAGATACAAGATTATGTCTGTGTCCTTATGGTCTGACCCTCCAGGACCGTGGTCCTTATCCGTGTGATGGACATGCACATTATCTTGATGAAAATGTGCATCAGATCCAAATAGCAGAGAACTGCCTAAAGTCGCGCTTGATATGCAAAACACGAACAATATCAGGATCACATTGCATCTCTTTTTGATTGTCTTTTTTAACATATTTATTGGGTGACAGTGATCTAAAAGTTAAAAACATGCAATATTTGAAAATAGCATAAGGAGGGATTTTGTCAATTAAAATAATTTAATCTATTTTTATTGATAATAAAGTAAATTTATTTTGTTTCAAAACTTATGTTAATTACTAAATCAATCATACAATTTGTACTGGCCAAGAAGTGCTTGACACAACATTACACAGCACTTTTGTCCCGAAAACAAAATCCAGGACTATTTGCAACTCTATCATTTAACAATCTTCTTAAAATAACAGTAAATAAACTTTTGTTCTTTATTCCAAGGTGTTATATGCACTTCACGAGCACTATTGACGAGCTCAAATGAATCTCCAAACTCGGTTTTAATTTTCTCCGGGCTGTATCGTTTGATTTCGAGATCGCTACATTTAGGAGGGCCATTAATGGCGAAAGCAGAAATGACAATATGGCCCCCGGGTTTTAAAGCCGCTTCCAACCGTCGCATGTACTTGGCTCTATCTTCTGCATCAGTAAGAAAATGAAAAACTGCACGATCATGCCAGACGTCATATTGGTCTGAAGATTCGAACGCTGTTACATCCGCCTCAACCCAACGTACGTTTTCAGCGCGCCTGCCCAGCCTCTCTTGAGCATAATGCATCGCTTTTGATGAAATATCGAGAACGGTTAAATCCTGAAATCCCTGATCTAATAATTTATCCACAAGGGCAGATGCGCCTCCTCCGACATCAATGATTTTCGCGGTATAGTCTATTCCTGTTGAAGCGATGAACTCTAGAGATACGGTAGGTTCAACTTGATACCAGCTGACTTCAACCGGTTTCTTTTGGTCATAAACATTTTCCCAATGATTCTTACAATCAAAACTCATCGCTTTGCCTCCCTTCTTTATAATGCTTGATCAAAATCATGATTTTCAATAGAACGTTTTAGGTAAGAAATCCCCTGGAATGTTACGATTTTATCGCCAGGCTTCACAATTTTATTCATCTCTTTCGTTATTGCATATATTTTGTGTAATTATGTAATCTGAGCTTTACCATGTTTTGCAAAGAAATTACTAATAGCCTCCTGCCTGGGTTGATTAAGGTGTTGTATCATAAATCAATTTGTAAGAGTAGCTATTAAGCAAGTCTTTGCTTTCCGATAGTAATATACAATGCTGGAAGTACGAACAAGGTTAGCAAAGTGCAAGTAGTTACACCACCAATTACAACTGTTGCAAGTGGTCGCTGAACTTCAGCTCCCACTCCGGTTGAAATAGCCATTGGTATAAAACCTGCCGCATCAGTGATCGCAGTTGCCATTACAGGAAGTAAACGTTGTTTGGCTGCTCCCTTAACCGCTTCATCTAAAACAAGGCCTTCCTTCCTTAACATTCTGATAGTGGATACCAAAATCTGACCGTTAAGAACGGCAATACCACTTAGGGCTATAAACCCAACAGCCGCGCTTACGCTGAAAGGCATACCTCGTCCCCATAGGGCAAAAACACCTCCTATAAATGCAAATGGAATACCTGTATAAATAATGAATACATCAATAAAGTTTTTCAGGCTAAAGTACAGCATTAAAAATATTAGTAAGAGCGCTATGGGCACAACAATCATAAAGCGCGTTCTGGAACGTTCAAGATGTTCAAACTGACCTCCCCACTCGATTACGTATCCTTCAGGTAGACTCAATTTGTTCTCAATACGAGTTCGTGCTTCCTGCACAAAAGAGGCTATATCCCTGTCCCTGACATTGCATTGTACCTTTATTAAACGACGTCCCCATTCCCGATTTATGGTTGAATAATCTTCCGTTTCTCTAACTTCAGCTAAAGTACGAAGCGGCAAAATTTGCCCTGATTCAGTGGGAATGAACGTGCTTGCCAGGGCCTCTACATCTATACGTTGTTTTTCGGGTAACCGGACTACAAGCGGAAATCTCCTCTGTCCTTCAAAGATATCTCCTACCTGGTGAACGCCAACTATCTTAACAATATTAAGCACGTCGCTTGCCGGGATACCGTATCTTGCAATCTGAGCCTGGTTTACAATTACTTGAAGGGTAGGTTGTCCGGTAATCTGTTCTCCGGAAACATCTGAAACACCGTTGACATCCTTGAGAATCTCCTGCACCCTATTGCTGAGACGGACCAGTTCTTCAAAGTTGTCCCCATAAATCTTAACACCCACGTCTGATCTGATGCCGCTAACCATCTCATTCAAACGCATTTCAATGGGTTGGGTAAAGATCATGTTTATGCCGGGCAAGTCTTCAAGTTCCTCTTCCATTTGTTTGATTAGATCAGCCTGAGTTCCTACACGTTTCCATTCGTCTCTGGGATTAAGTGTGATAAAGATGTCTGTAAGTTCTATACCCATTGGATCTGTGGCAACTTCAGCCGTTCCAACCCGGCTCCAAATATGTCTGATCTCGTCTGGAAAGAGTTCAAGGAGCAGTTTCTCTATACGGGAATTGTATGCTACTGCTTCCTCTATTGATACTCCGGCTAGACGTATAGTATTAATAGTGATTGCGCCTTCATTAAGTTTTGGTATAAATTCTCCTCCCAATCTGGTTCCGATAAAGGCAGTACCTATTAGTAAAATAAACACCGTACCAAATAATACGTATTTCCATCGGAGTATCATTGTAAGTACCGTTGTGTATCCTATTTTTAAGATGCATTCAATAAAACTTTCTTTTATTCTTATTTTTCTAGGTAAAAAATAATAAGACAATATGGGGGAGAGCAATATGGCAATTGACAGCGCCCCGGTCATAGCAAAGATAAATGTCCATGCCATTGGCCTGAACATCTTTCCTTCAATACCTTCCAGTGCCAGGATAGGGAGAAAGACAATTATGATAATACCCATGCCGAAAATAATGGGACGGATAACCTCTTTACCGGATTCAGATATGCTCTGCAGACGTTCCACATTTGTTAATGGTCTGCCAAAATGCCGTTGCCTCTCGTTTAATTTTCGCATATTTATTTCTGTCATTACCACAGATCCGTCAACAATAATACCAAAGTCAATAGCCCCCATGCTTAATAGACTTGCCGCTATAGAGAATTCATACATACCGAAAATAGCAAAAAGCATTGAAATTGGTATTGCGATTGCGACAAGTAAACCAACTCGAAAATTGCCCAATATCAGGAATAATACGAGAACTACAAGTATTGCTCCGTAAACCAAATTATGCTTTACTGTATTGATTACCTTAGATATAAGATCAGTGCGGTCGTAAACAATTTCCACCTTTACATCTTCTGGTAAGGATTTACGAACAATATTAAGACTCTTTTTTAACCCTTCAGTTACCTTTTTGCTATTTTCACCCATTAAGGCAAAACCAAGTCCTAAGACCACTTCTCCCTGACCATCGGCAGTTACTGCTCCTCGACGGATTTCGTGTCCTATTACCACATCAGCTATATCCTTGATAGAAACGGGAGCACCTTTGTGGGCCTTCAGCACTATGTTTTCTATCTGTTCAATCGTGCTGACCCTGCCCAGTCCATGCACAAGCAGAGATTGCCCTGCTGATACAACTCGTCCACCACCCACATTGTGATTATTTTGAGCAAGCGTTTCAAATACCTTGTTTAGCGTTAATTTGTATTTTACCAAAGACTCAGGAGAGACTATAACCTGGTATTGCCGTTCAAAACCGCCCCACGAATTAACTTCAGCCACCCCAGGCACCTTTCTGAGTTCGGGTTTTATAATCCAGTCATGAATGGTCCTGAGTTCGTCAAGCGTCCGATCAGGTTTCGAAGATCGTATACTATAATGGAAAACCTCTCCAAGGCCGGTTGAGATGGGGCCCAATTGCGGACGATCTATCTCTTCAGGCAGATCAACGCTTATAAGTCGTTCTATAATGAATTGACGAGCATCATAAATGTCAGTGTTGTCGTCAAATGTTGCAACAACCTGAGATAGGCCAAACTTTGATATAGAACGGACATTAATAAGACCTGAAAAACCGGATACGGATAGTTCAATTGGCAGTGTTATTTGCTGTTCAATTTCCGATGGATTAAGATTAGATGCAACGGTATTGATCTGAACCTGTACAGGAGTCGTGTCAGGGAATGCGTCTATAGGAGTGTGAATAACAGCACGAATGCTAATACCAATAAATACGGCAAATAGTATCAGGATAAACATCCTGTTTTTCAAAGAGAATTCTATAATTTTATTCATCCACACAACCTGCTCCCAGACGAGACTTGAGGAATTCTGATTTTAATGTAAAGCTCCCTGCCACTACAACCTTTTCATGAACCGATACTCCATCAAGAATCTCAATTTTATCACCGTTTCTACTACCAAGTACAATACTGCGTATTTCGTAGAGATCTTCCGATAGCTTGACAAACAGGAAAGACTTTTTATTGAATCGCTGTATGGACTCAACAGGTACGTACAACACTTTGTTAAATTGTTCGGATAAAAGCGAAACCTGTCCAAACAGTCCATGTCTTAAAAGTAATTTCTGGTTTTTTACCATTGCGCGAGCCTTTAACATCCGGCTTTCTTCTTCTATGTTAGAAGCCATCCAGATTAAGTCCCCACGCAGTTTGATTCCAGGAAGGCTATTAAAACTTGCTTCGACTATATTACCGACCTTGAAAGAAGATAACATGTGTTCAGGAATAGAAAGTTCAAGCCACATTGTTGATAGATCTGCCAGTGAAAAAAGGATATCACCCAGCCCAACAGCCTCACCAATAACGGCATTTCTTTCAATAATCGTTCCTGAAAATGGGGCGCGGAGGGGAATAATAGAAGAGCTTGATCGGATTTCGATAATTTCCTGAAGTTCCTCTTCTGTAAATCCGTAATTTAGAAGTTGTTGACGACTTGTATTCGTGGTGTTTGCAGCCACCTGGTGTTCTGTCAGCGATTGTTGATACTCACGTTGTGAAGATACCTTTTTTTCAAAAAGGCCTTTTTCCCGTTTATAAACCAACTCCTTTAGTGTTTGGTTTGCAATGGCCGTTAGATAATCGACCTTTGCACTTGCAATTTCAGATGAAACAATCTCGACAAGGACATCATCTTTAGACACATATGCACCCACATTTACAAGGGCCCTGCGAATGACTCCTGATGTTAAAGGCGTTATACGGGCAAGATTATTCATATTGTAGGTGACCTGACACAAAACACTATGAGTGGCAGTAGGTTCATCTTCATCCGGTGCAATAGTAATCACACCTGCTTTTACCGCGGATTCCAGCGATTTCAGTCTCACCTTTAAGCCTTCGCCAGGTATAAGTGAGGCTGCTAATTCCGGGTGACATATCCCACATTCTTGCTCAGGCACCCTATGTTCTTCACAATAAAGTTCTACTGATGGTACTTCGCTGTTATTTGGTTTTAACTCAGGATGGCAAATATAACATTCGTCTTCATAAACACCATGTTCATTACACCACAAACGATTTAAATCTTGACTAAGCTCTTCTGATTTCTTGACCGACTCAGGGTTGCAAATAGAACATTCATCCTCATAAATATTATGTTCATTGCACCACAATCTATTTGGGTTTCGGAAAACATTTTCCGTTTGCTTATTATGAACATCATTTGCGTAACAGTTCATATATTTAATCTGGATTAAAAGCAATGCCACTAAAATAATTCCTGACAAACAAAATACCCGGTTTTTCATACGTTGTTTATTTTTCATTTATTAATACCTATATGAATAAATTTTAAATATGCAGATTGATTAGACTTTGAAGGTGTACAGAATAAATAAATGTAGACTATCTTTATAGAAAATTATGACAACGCCTTAGGCGATGCACTTTGAAGAGAAATTTTTCTCTATAAGTGGTGCGCCACTTTAAGATTGTCAACCTTTACACGTTCTATAATTTCCTGGAGAGTAACATCATAACGCAGCAAGCTTTCAGGTTGGACAACGACATGGTATTGCCTTTCATATCTAACTCTTTCGGAAAAGTGTATTCAGGTTTTCTCTTTTAACATATTTCTTTCTTTCTTTCTTTCAAACCATCCGTAAAGCGTCGGTAGCACGATCAGGGTGAGAAGCGTTGATGATATCAAACCTCCGACCACCACAGTTGCCAACGGTTTTTGGATTTCTGAACCTGTCCCATGACTGAGCAGTATCGGGATCAACCCTAACGCTGTGGTTAATGCGGTCATAAGCACCGGACGAAGTCGGTCTTCAGCACCTTTCAGTATAGCTTCATGTAAACCCAATCCCTCCTGCCTCAGTTGGTTAAGGTACTGTATCATAATTATTCCATTTTCCACTGCTATACCAAAAAGTGCGATAAAGCCTACTGAAGCCGGTACGCTGAGATTCTCCCCCGCTATCCACATAGCGGGGAATCCACCAATTACGGCGAATGGTATGTTCATGATTATCAGTGCAGAATTTTTCAGCGAATTAAAACTGCTAAATAAGAGAAGGAAGATGATGAGTATCGTTAAAGGTACTATAATCGTGAGCCTTTTATTGGCACGTTGTTGCAGTTCAAATTGCCCACCCCATGAAATAAAATAGCCGGGAGGCAAATCTACGGTCTTTTCAATCTTTTCCTTTGCCTCAGAAACAAATCCCCCTATGTCTCTGCCTAAAAGATTGCATTCAACTGCAACCCTTCGTTTACTATGTTCTCTGCTTATCTGGGCGGGACCTTCTTCAATTGTAATGCTGGCAAGTTGACCTAAGGGGACCCGTTCACCCGCTGGTGCATTGATGAGAATGTTTTTTACGCTATTAATATCGTTTCTACTTTCGTGTGAATACCTGACTATTAAATCAAAGCGTTTTTGCCCCTCTAATACCTGAGTGGCAACCTTTCCTCCAATAGCCGTTTCAATAACATCCTGAACGTCAGAGATGTTAATTCCGTACCGGGAGATTGATTCCCGGTTAATCTCTATTTGCAGTACCGGTAGACCTGCCACCTGCTCCACCTTAGGTTCTACAACACCATCTATCCTGGATATAACCCCTTTTATCTCTTCCGCCTTCTTCTTAAGGATTGACATATCTTCGCCAAAGACTTTTATTGCAATGTCTGATCTCACACCGGATATGAGTTCACTTACTCTTAATTCGATTGGCTGTGAAAAGCCGTACGCGATGCCAGGAATCATATTCAATTCTTCATTCATTTTTTCTATTAATTCATCCTTATTATTAACAGTCCAATCTCTTCTTGGCTTCAATATTACATAAATATCACTTATTTCCGGCCCCATCGGGTCAGTTGCGATCTCAGCCCTACCAGTCTTGGACACAACTGTTTCAACCTCAGGAAAACTCATAATGGTTTTTTCTATTGCCTTACATGTTTCTATGGAACTTGTTAAAGATATACTGGGAAGTCTAATGGCCTGAACCGCTATCGCCCCCTCATCCAACTGAGGCATAAACTCGGAACCCAATCTGGACATAATACCAAAACTTATGGCAAGAAGAACAACCGCTGTAATTACGGTAATTCGATTATGGTGTAACGCCTTTTCGAGCAGGGAAAGATAGGGTTTTCTGACCAAATGGATGATAAAATTTTCTTTTTCCTGCGCCTTAACTTTTAACATTAAACTGCATAAAGTTGGCGCGAGTGTCAGGGATAAAACAAGAGAGCCCAACATCGCAAAACTTATGGTAAAGGCAAGTGGCTTAAACATCTTACCTTCTATACCATGGAGTGTAAAAAGGGGAAGAAATACCACAATTATGATGAAAATGGCAAAGACAATAGGCCGAGCAACCTCTTTAGCAGATATTAAGGTAATTTCTACAATATTTTTGTTCCGATTACTACTTTCAGATAAATGTCGATAAATATTTTCTACCATCACGATAGAACTATCCGCCATCATACCAATCCCAATGGCCAGGCCACCGAGTGACATCAAATTAGCCGATATTCCCTGTGCCTTCATTAGGATAAACGCTATTAAGGCCGCAAGCGGTATGTTAATCGCTACAATAAAAGCGCTTCTCAAATTTCCAAGAAAGCCAAACAGGACTAAAACGACCAGCCCACCGCCAACTATCAAAGAGGTTGTTACCGTCTTTATACATTTATGAATGAGTTCCGATCTGTCGTAAAAGGGTTTTATCGTTACGCCTTCCGGTAATGACAGCTTTATGTCTTCTATCTTTTTCTTTACATGGTTTACAACGTCTCTGGCATTTGCGCCCATAAGCGTCATGACTATACCGGTAACGACCTCTCCTTCTCCATCCTTTGTTACCGCACCATACCGGACTTCAGGGCCAATCACTACCTTTGCAACGTCTTTGATATGAACCGGTGTTCCATCACGAGCTTTGAGTATAATATTTTCTACATCTTTAATTGAAGAGATAAGACCTATCCCACGGACTATGTATCGTTCTGAAGCGTGCTCTATATAAGCGCCTCCAACATTCGCATTGTTCTCTTCCAGTGCTGTAAAAATATTTTTTAGTGATAAATCATGGGCAACCAATCTATCCGGATCAACCAACACTTGATATTGTTTCGTGAAGCCGCCAAAGCTATTTACCTCAGTCACACCGGGAATGGTCAGCAACTGATATCTGATATTCCAATCCTGAATAGTTCTGAGTTCCAGAGGACTATAGTCATCTCCTTCAACTGCATATTGGTATATTTCACCCAGTCCTGTGCTGATAGGACCCATAACAGGAGTGCCGATTCCCTTTGGTATTTGCGCTTGTGCCACCTGTAAACGTTCCATTACCAGTCTACGCGCAAAGTAAATATCCACCCGATCTTTGAATACCACAGTAACCTGAGATAGGGCGGTCTTGGATAAAGACCTTATTTCATCAATATCAGGCAAACCCATCATGGATGCTTCAATGGGGAAAGTAATGAGTTTTTCCACCTCGACAGCACCCATCCCGGGAGCGTCTGTGTTAATCTGTACCTGAATGTTCGTAACATCCGGCACAGCATCAACAGGAAGGCGCATGGTCATATAAACTCCTGCTCCAATGAGTAGAACAGTAAGTGCTATTACCAGAAACCGGAACCTCATCGAAAAATCAACAATTCGTTCAATCAATGTGCATGCCCTTCCCCAAGGGTGTCCTGCAGTAGTTCAGACTTTAGATAGAATGCTCCCTCAGTGACAACTATTTCTCCTTCCTTAACCCCTTCTAATATCTCGATATCAGGCCCAAATTCTCTTCCTGTTTTTACGGTACAACTTTCAAATAAACCATTTTCTTTCTCAACAAAAACCACGTTTTTGTCTTCCAGCCTTTGAAGTGCGGATAAAGGGACGGTAAAAATTTTCTCCGGTTCACCAGCGACAATCTTCGCGGTGACAAACATACCGGGTTTCAACATTCTTTTACTGTTATCTATTTCAACCCTCACGTTAACAGTCCTTGTCGCCTCCTCTACCACATGACTTATATAAGAAATCTTCCCAATAAATTTATCATCAGGAAAAGCAGATACATATACCTCAACTTCCTGATCCAATTTTATTCTTGAGAGATCTTTCTCATATATATCCAGGATAATCCAGAGAACTCCCAGATTTGCAATGGTAAAAAGTGTATTTTCAGGACCAGTCATTTCACCCAGTGTAATGTGTTTTTCAATAACGGTCCCATTATAAGGAGACAGGAGAGGAAAATGCTCGAAGGAGTGCAATTGAGAAGTAGTTCTATGGATCTCATCTTCTGAAAGACCCAGGAGATGTAACTTGTTTTCTGCCGCCTCAAATTCAGCTTTTGCCATAAAATATTCACCTTTAGAGTTAAACATCTCCTTCTCTGAAGAAATCTTTTTTTCCCACAAACCTTTTTCTCTCTCATAATTTGCCTGTGTAATTTCAACCTTAGTCTTTGCTCTAAGATAAACTGATCGTGCCTCACCGAGTTCTATGCTGTCGAAGAGTGCCAATTTCTGTCCCCTTACAACCTCATCTCCAAAATCTGCAAAGATCTCGTCAACTTTTCCTTTTACTCTCGGGCTGATATGAAATAGTTTATTTGCATTAAACTGAATCTCTGCAGTAGCATTTATACGTTGACGAACAACCTTCCTTTTGAGCACCTGCGTCTTAAGGCCTATGAGATCAAGACGCTCTTTATCTATTGCAATCTCAGGGGGTTCTTCATGATCACTATTGCTGCGTTCATGCTCCTCTACATGGCCCTCAATATGATTCGCTTCTGTTGTCGGTTTTTTGCATGAAGCCTGAAAAAATAACAACAATATTACAATTATAATTCTCAACAATCGCATATTCACTTAAATCCTTCCCTGACTAATTTAAAATCTTCAGTTGCACACCCGAAGCAGCTTCAAGATTTACAATAGCGTTATTATAACTTAGCAATGCTTCTAAATAGGTAGTTTGAGTCTCAATGAGATCACTTTGCATCATAAGGAAACCGACAAAATTAATCTTACCTTCTTTGTATGAAATTTCATTAAGCTTCAGGTTTTCATTAACCTGTGGCATAATATCATCTGTATAAATAGCAATACCCTGTTTTGCCGCTGTGAAGGTGCGATACGCGGTCGCCACATCATTTTGTATCTGTAGCCGTTTGTTGCTGATATTAATACTTGCCGTGCTTTTTGAAGTACGTGCCTTTTTAAGTTCAGGCTGTTTCCTGTCCCAAACCGGTATGGATATAGATACAAATCCACCGACGATATCATCTGTCCTTTCTTCTCTACTGAAGAATCCGGAAAGGGTTGGGTTTGGGAAAATCTCCGCTTTGCGCAATGAAATTTCTTTTGACGCTCTCTCTTTTTCAAGCTCTGCCGCCTTCAGGTCAGGCCTTGTTTTATAGGCGGAAGCAAGAATATCATCTATGCTGATTTTCAACTCTTCATAAGAAAGTTTCCCATCGATAGTTAACGCTTCATCTCTTGGTTTACCCAGAATAAGTTTCATATCCAGAAGACTGTTTTCATAGTTATTATTTGCAACCAGAAGTTGTTGCCTTGCCACTCCATACTTTATTTTCATCGAGTTGAGCTCTAAAGCGGATATTGCTCCCGCTTTGTATCGTTCCACGGATGCACTATGAATTCTTTCAAATATGTTTTCAGCATATTCACGAAGTTTAACAATTTCCAGGAAAGTCAAAACCTCATAGAAATTAGTCTTGACCTTCGCAATAACATTTCTCTCTAAATCAGAAATTTCAAATTTTACTCTTTCAATCAATTTATTGGATACATTTATTCGTTTTCGTCTCTGACCAAAAACCTGAAATTCCTGAGACAATCTAACCATATAATCAGTAGTTCTTGCCCCATCGGGACCATCTCTTTCCCCAACCTTACTAATTACTTTCGGGTTTGAAGGTAAAAGGAAAGACGCCTTAATACGATCTGCCTCCGCGGTCCCTAATCTATTTCTTGCTGCCGAGAGTTGCAGGTTGCTTTCATACGCTATCGTAATACAATCTTTGAGATTGACCGTTTTAGCCTTAGTCTCTTCCCGCTGGGTCGGATCAGAAACCTGGGCAAGTGACACATTTGAAGTCAAAAAGATTGCAGAAACGATAAATGTTATAACAGTTACAGATTTAATATGAGATACAGGATAGATCATTTATTACCTCGTGTTAAAATTGCATTCTGAAGATCCGGGTACGATTCTCAAAAATACGGATTATCTCTGGATACTTAATTTTTCTACAAAACCTGAATTAAATTACTCACCATTACCTGAACTATAAATTAGTTTACTTTTTACGTAAATAAGGTGCAACCGTATAAGTAATCATAGCTCTCCAGACGAACACTTTTTCGTAAGTCCAGGAAGAGTACTTTAAATAAGAATGGGATTAAAGAGTTGATTGTGGAGGACGAAAGAGAGTTTTTGCAAAGAGTTCCTTGTAAGGAACGTCTTCGGCCATTGAAAAAGCTTGAGGAGGATTGTCAAAATGGAAATTAATACCTGTTAATTGATTGGTAAAAAAATGTGAAATGACGCAACAAACAGCACAGTGGTGAAAAGGTTCATCGGGAAGAACGGGGCAGTTATGCTCATCGCAAGAGTTCGTTCCTTCTGTAGAAACAGAATCTATTTCTCCATTATTGTAAATATCTTCCTGAGAAAAAACAACCTCCGGAAAGATTGAAAAAAACAGAACCAATATCAAACAAGCCTTTAGCATACGAATATGACCATCTTTCATTTTCATAAACATTTCAAGTAAATTATACTTTGAATTACTCAATGTCAAGACCATTTATTATCTGCTCCGGATTATGGCAGACGAGAGCCCTGGCCTCTTCTTCTCCTACAATGCGGGAAGCGCATTTTACCGCTTCAGACAAAATCGGTGGCCTGCCCTTAAGCGAGTGTGTGTCGGAAGCAATAAAATGCACCAGTCTATTTTTTAAAAGCCACTCGGCACATTTCCTTTCCTTGGGATTTGCCCTTTTTGTCAAGCCATGCGCGTTGATCTGAACACGAGCGCCAATATTAACCAATTGTTCCAAAAGTTCAGGACTCTTTTGAAATGCCGATATCCTTTCCGCATGAGCAAGGATTGGAACAATACCATTGACCTTGAGATTAAATATGAATTTGTCAGTCCCGGGAGGTATGAAGACAAAGGGGAGTTCAAAAAGGATAAATTTACCACCATTATTTATGGTGAGTGTCTTCCCCTCTTTTATACTCTCTACCAGCCCTTCGTGTATGTGTATCTCTGCTCCAGGAAGTATTTCCACTCCTACTTCATTCTCTTTCAGTTTTAGATTAAGATCTTCAACTGTTTTCAGTATTTCATCGCTTTCTGCCTCATATACACCATCCCTTGAATGAGGTGTTGCCACAATTGTCTTGATCCCATCATTTGCGGCCACTTTGCAAATTTCAATCGATTCTTCGATTGTATCAGGTCCATCATCTACAGCAGGTAGTATATGCGCATGTATATCTATCAAATTTTGATCCTATTTTATAATTTTTATAAATGCCTGTTTTACTGTCTGTTATGTCGCTATCACATTATTACTTAATGACTTAAGTTTTGAATTTTATTCTGGTGTCTCCTGTAGTGTCCTGCTGATTACGGCTGGTTTTACTACATTTCTACTACATTCTGACTACAGTGAAAATTCAATAAAACTCATTAGTAAATTACTTTTACAAAAAGTGGGAAGTATAAGCTCGAACTTATACCTCCCTAGACATTATTCAAATCTCGCTATGAAAAAGAATAACACATTTATTTTAGTTCATCATTCACAGATTACAAACGAAAAACCTGTGACATCGAGGACGCCCGCGCGCCCGCAGATGGAATCAGGTTTTTTTTTGGCACGTTTTTTCTATGACTTGATACTAAGAAACAACTGACGCACTTTACTAATTATGTGTACTTGTACAAAAGAAAATAAAAAAGTTTTTCCGGGAAAAGAGAAGGTCAGATTCAAAAATGGTTGGAGATTACACCAATTATTCAGAATTGAAAAGTTACTCAAGGAATCTGGAGATATAAGTCGAGGAAAAAGAATGGGTATATGTGGAAATACGATAAATGTCAGAGTTAGTTCAAAAAATCCTGAGAATGTACTCTATGAGCCAGAACTCAGATGTAAAGATCGACTATGTCCTATTTGTAATTCTTATAGATCGTCAATTTTAGCCAGAAAAGTTGAAGATTTAGGAAAAAGGATGACAAATCCACATTTACTCACCGTTACTGCACCAAATTTGTTACGAGATGATTTATCAAAGTGCTTTGCTAATTATAAGACTGCCATGAGAGCGTTTAAAAAGAATCGATCTTGGTTCAAAAAATACATTGCAGGTGGTGTTGAGCACATTGAAGTAACGAAATCAAAAGAAAGAGATTGGCATATTCATTCACATATGTTGGTTGATTTAAATGTTGCTCGCAAAGTAGAAAATATGAAACAGGTTGGTCATTCAAAGATGCTTGATCCTATAAAGAAAGAACTGGAAATAGCTCTTGAAAAATGTGGTCTTGGGACGATTTCAGATATCCGTCCGGTAACCTCTGGATATGGAAAAGAAATCAGTAAATATGCTATGAAATTTGATAAAGATATCACAGATGATGATATTAAAGAAATGGCTGTATCGCTTAGAGGTAAGCGCATGGTTTCAAAGTTTGGTAGCTGTTACGGTATTAAGGATCTTGAGGAATTGGAAGAAGAGGAGCAAGTGAAATTTGTGCATATTGGATCAATTAAAGAAGTTGTTCTTAGGTGTTTTACACCTGAAAAGGCAGACAAGAGACTTTTCAAAATTGTTTTAGAAATGATTAAGATTGGCTTAATCGAATTTGATTTTATTTAACATTTTTATAGGAGGGTTTTTGTATGAAAGTAGATGCAATTATCGCAAGTGATGTAAGTATTATCCCTGAAAAGGGAGTGGGTTTTCAAGTTATGGTTCAAGACCTGGGACTGACGATAGGTTGTTTCGTTCCTCAAGAAAAGGTCAATGGAGAAGCACAATTGAAAATGGGTGATGCTGTTATTGCGGATATGCGGAGACCGTATCCATCAGGTAAAGAAGTAAAGTTCAATATTGAATCAGTTAAGCTTAAAACTGAGACAATCGGTAATAAGAAGCATATATCTTAACGATTCCGAGTGGGATCGTAGGGGAGTACGACATAAAAAGATAAAGAAGTCAGAATTTATGACAAAGAAATCTAGTCGTACTCCCCACTTATTGAAAGGTTAATTATGGGATTATTTTTGGGTGTTGCTGGTGATTGGGGTGGAGTGTGGGAGATCAACGTTCCTGCAATTACTGGATTTCCGATGTTCGATTATTTTTTCACAATGCAGTTGACATTCGGGATACTCGCAATGATGTGCGGGTGGTTATTTAACATTATGACACGGAGTTAAACACTATGGTTATTGATGCTGGAGAATTAAGTCAATTGACATTTAGTAGTAATACCGCATCTTCCGGGTGGGTGACTATTGCCAATGAGTTTGGCACTAGTACAATGTACATCAACGATCTTAGTGTTCCGGTACAGCTTTCAGCATCAGGTATTAACGACATTACCATGTCAGCAGGATTAACAATTTTACAAACCAGTATGAGTGCAATTACGTTGCTTACTCAGAATTTTTTATTCGGGCTTGCCGGCATTGCAGCCGGTTGGCTTATGGGATATGTAATGGTGAAATATGCCGTTTAACTTCTTCTTATTTCTATTGATTGCTGTAATTCTTGGAGCAGGTTATGCCGCATATAAATTACTTTATTACATTTATTTTAGTGAGTCTTTTTCTAAAAGAGAGGGGGTGATTAATTTGTTAAATACGATCAAAGGTTGGGCGAAGAGTGGATGTGCTTTTGTAAAAAGAAAAGCAGGTACTATTCTGACAGTTACGGTAGTTGCTGGTGTAACGGTAATAAGTCTTGTAAAAAATGCACTTGCTGCACTTGATCTGAGTTTGTTAACGATTGACACTGATCAAGTGTTAGTTCTGGCCGGAATCATAGTAGCTGCAATTGCTGGTATCTGGGCAGTGAAGAAGGTTATCAAACTGGCAAACCGTTCGTAACACATTTTTGTGGGTTGGTGTTCCGGGCACTGACCTGCAAATTTAGAAAGGATTAAATTATGAATTGGATTGATAGGAAATATTGGAGTCTGAAAAATTTGGTAGGTTACGCTGTTATAAGAGGTGATGAAGTCGCACGTACTACGTATGAAAAAGAGTTGGAAGAATATTGTGAAAGTATGCGACTCAATAATAAATCAAAAGAGAAAAATGAAAATTAAAATATTTATTATTTGTCTGTTTGTAACTTTGCAAAGTCAAATTGTTTTTGCTTTGCCGAATATATTGAAATATACACCAATTGAAGATGCTGCAAATGTTCTTGTCGGTACTGCTTTGCTTGTTCCTTCTCTTATTGGTGGTCTTGGTGAAAATGTAGATGTAACACAAGTTGATCTTGTAACGGGTGAAGTGGTTTTAATTCCTGAAGAAGATTGTAATGGTGATGGTTTAGGAAATTTGATTTCAAGTAATGGTAATTTGGTGGCTCATTATTGGGATGGTGGAGATGTAAAACCTTCTGGATGGGCCACACAAAATAGTTTTTCGTCTTTACCTGCTAGCCAATTACAAGCTAGTTTGGACGCGGTTAATAGTCAAGGTGATTTTTGTATATATCGTATACAAGCCACTAATCCATGCGTGTTTTCTATGACATGTTATACCGATAGTGTAAATGCAAATTATAACGATCAATTTTATAATCAATCTGGTGTTGATCCTGAGTTCACTATATTTGATTTGCCAAATGGCCTTGGAAATGTTGCACAAGGCACGATTGGTGGTGTTCCTGTTGAATTATATGATTTTTTAGAAGATTTGACTCCACCAGAGCCTACTTGTTTTGATGGGATTATGAATCAGGACGAAACCGGAATTGATTGCGGTGGTATATGTGCAACTAATTATGGCCTTGTGTGTTCAATTGCTGATAGCTGTTTTGATGGGATTATGAATCAAGATGAAACCGGTGTTGATTGTGGTGGTGTATGTGTACCATGTGTAGTCCTAGAAGACGTTCCAAATGATGATCCAGTACCTCAAACCATCGTTGATGCTAATAATGACGGTATAGACGATATTACGGGTTATGATCCCGCAAATCCAACTATCACCGGAGGTACACTACCTGCTGTCGATCCGGGTTTCTATAGTACTACATTGCCAGGGACAGTTGCTGATGTTGGTGAAACTGATTGGGGTGAATTGATAATGTCATCTTTATCAGCGAATCCATTAATCGCTCTGGCAACGGGTACAACCATAAATTTAACCAATGCTGAATGTACCTTAACTGGCGTAATTTATGGCAAAAATATAGAAATAGATTTTTGTTCACTTGAATGGATGGTTGATATTTTTGGTGTGTTAGTACTATTACTTTTTACTATTCGCTCAATATTTGTAGCTTTGGGAGTTCAATAAAAAATGGGTTTTATAATTGCTTGGTTAGGACGTGCTTTTATAACGGGGATTGGTTTCAGTGCTGTTCGGTTTACCGCAACTAAAGTCATCTTGTGGGTAATGATGGTCACAATATTTCCCGCAGTCCTGATGCACGTGTTCTGGATGTTTTATAACACGGTAATTTCAACAATTACACAAGTTGACGGTGCTTACGGTCTCGATCCTAACAGCTTAGTACTTGAGCTTTCAGGTATTGCGGCTTGGTTCGCTATACACCTGAAACTTGTTGAAGGTTTTTCCCTTTTAATGTCTGCTGTTCTGTTTCGTATTGCTATCCGGATGATACCTTTTGTGAGGTTATAATTTCTATTTTTGGGAGAAACAAAATGTCAGACATTAGGCATAGACGCACAATTATAGATGAGCATTGTTTAGTAAGATTGGAAGTTATTGGAACACGTGAATCAATCCATGAATTATGGAACACTGAAGATGTAAAACAAATAGAGCGTGATTATCCCAACCATACCATTATTGACGTTCTTCTTCCTGAAAATTTTGAAGCTGAAACGAACACATTATACACCTGAAACTTGTTGAAGGTTTTTCCCTTTTAATGTCTGCTGTTCTGTTTCGTATTGCTATTAGAATGATACCTTTTGTGAGGTTATAAAATGAAAACTATATCATGGTTTAGTGCAGGTGTATCAAGTGCAGTTGCAACAAAAATTTGTATTGATGAAATAGACGAGATTATTTATACGCATATTGATGATCAACATTCTGATACTTTGCGATTTGTAAAAGATTGTGAGGAGTGGTTTGGAAAGCCTGTTGAGATATTGCAAAGTGATTATAAATCTGTTGAGGATGCTTGTCTTGGAGCTGGTGGACGTGGTTATGTTAATGGTGTAGGTGGTGCACCTTGCACCAGGTATCTGAAAAGGCGTGTTAGAAAAGAGTGGGAATTAAACCAAAAAACATCATTGCGGTATGTTTGGGGCTTAGATTTAAATGAGATTGATAGATGTGAGAGACTGGAAAATGCAATGCCCGCACAAGGTCATATCTTTCCTTTGGTTGAAAGGAAATTAAATAAGGTGGAAGTACATAGGATATTGAAAGCCAGTAATATAAAAAGGCCTAAAATGTATGACCTTGGATATAGCAATAATAATTGTGTTGGTTGTGTAAAGGGCGGAATGGGATATTGGAATCATATACGTTCAGATTTTCCTGATGTTTTTTTATCACGATCAAAAATGGAACGAAATATTCAAGCAACCTGTATTAAAGGTATTTATCTGGATGAACTAGATCCCGATAGAGGAAGACACAGTCCACCAATTGTAGATGATTGTGGTATATTTTGCGAAATCATAGCGATGTAGCATTTAGAATGGTAGTCAGGATGATCCCCTTTGTGAGGTTATAGAAAATGAAATTAAGTAAAACTGAACAATCTTTATTATCACAAGGAGTTAAATTGACGGTGTTGGCTTCTTCTAAATTATCCGATGGTACAGAAATTAAAGTAACTATTAGTAAGACTTTCAAAACACGGACATTATCTGATAACTGGTATTTTCCTAAAAGAGAGCTTATACGTACCGCTTTATTAAGTTTAGAAGATGCTTGCTGCAAGCGTGTTGTAAATCATATTCGTGCAACTCCGCTTAGAAGAAAATTATTTGCAGATTCATGACTTATAAATATTTTAGCTACTGTATCTTTTGTGAGACGATAGAAAGAGAGGTTTAAAAAATGTCAAATGAGAACTTTGAGGCAAAAAAGATTATTTCAAATGCGATGGGTGTAGTATCAATGGAAATAATTGGTAGTCGTGATCATGTAGAAGAAGTATGGAAAGCAATCTCTCATGCTGTTGATATTAGTTATTCGGTAAATGATTTTTACTATCCAATTCGTGACAATAAACCGACACAAACTATTAATTATGTGTCTTTATAAGATATGTTCATCCCTGATCTGTTAGTAAATAGCCGGAAACGAAATTCACTGAACCCATTTTGTTTTCGGCTATTTTTATGCCGTTAAACCTGAATGTATACAGAGGTTTAAAAAACATGACAAAAGAAAATTAACTGTTCCGTCAGCTCAATTTTTTTTGGCGTGATTTTTTAAACCGGCGGATATTTCCACTATGTCGTTGTCTTTTAGATTTTGAACCGGACAAATAACAGGCTGTTTTTTGTCCACCTCTATCTTCTTGATTTTATAGGAGTAATAACAATGCGTACCTTAATAATAATATTCCTAATTTTAATTTGTGGTTGTTCGATTACGAAACCGAAAAACGTAATTGGAGAATTTCCTGAGTTTGAAACAAAATTACAGAAAGAAAAAAAACAATTTAAAATTTTGTCCGGAGAGAAATTTCCAGACAAAGCATTTAAGGTGAATGCTGATTTTAAGGATTTGTCAGCATCCAATGTAATCTTGTTCTTCATGGATTTGATTCATGCTCGATACGTGTTATCCGGTAACTTTGACAGAACTATTATGATCTCCATTCATGGTCTGTATAAAGAATCAGAAATCATTAATATGTTGAAAAACATACTTAATGCGAATGGTTATGATGTAGTACAGAAAAATAATGCCTATCTCTTTTATCAGATAAATAAAGACGATAACGACAATTCAATATATATCCAGGGTGATGAAGATAAATCCAAAAGCGTGTATACCTATAAAATGCAATATGTTCCGGTTGCTAGTATTTACGATACACTTAAGAACATGTTCAAGGATTCTGAAATCATTATAAATGATTCTCTTAATCTCGTCGTAATAAAAGCAAAAGAGCCTGATTATAAAAACATTCGTTTGACTCTAGACCGCTTTGATAAACGTCCGAAACAAATTATTGTTGGTATGGTAATCCTTGAAGTAGAAATCAATGATTCCATAAGACATGGCGTTGAATACTTTTTGAAAGATGTTAACAAAGGTGGAAACATTTTGGCCTCATTGCTACCTGATAATTTTGCTACAGGTACGGATTTGCTACAAGGTGGAGTCAAATATTTTACAACACATAACAATACTGATGTAATTATAGAGCTCCTTAATATCGTTAGTAATGTAAAGATTATTAGTAAGCCAAAAATCATAGTTGAGGACAAAAAACACGGTACTATCAAGATCGGAAGAGAAGAACCTATCCAAAAGGGAACAACGGTAGCCAGTACAGGCGTATCAACCACTCAGATCGACTACAGGGACGTAGGATTAATACTTGATGTTGGAGTACATGTAGAAGAAAACAACGTGGTACGGTTAAAACTAAAGCAAGAATTATCATCTATAGTAACCGATTCTAATCTTTTAATCGCTTCACCATCATTTACACAGAAAACTATTGATATGGAATTCAATGTTACAGCTGGTGAAAATATCTTTGTTGGTGGATTGATACAGACTGAGGATACCTTCAGGACTAAAAAAATTCCTTTTCTTGGTTCACTTCCTTATATCGGATCAATGTTCAGTTCACAGGAAAAGATTAAAAAAGAGACTGAACTAATAATGATCGTTGATGTTGAATTGCTCCAAACAGATAAGGATATCTATCAATATACCAATCCACTACAACAAAAAATTAAAGGAGTCTAATTATGGCAATGAGAACAATTGTGGGAAAAATAGGTAGTGGAAAAACCTATTATGCAGTGCACCATGTATTGACAGATAAATTTGAATGGAATGATACAACTGATGAATTTACCTTAAAAGATACACGGATCCCAATGATGATATATTCAAATATTAGAAATATGAAACTTGGCGGGGATCTGGATGAAGAAATTAAAACCGCTGGTGGACTGAGAAAGTTTTTTCATATTGACTTTCAGCGAAATTTTTGTAGAGGAAGAAATGTAATTTATATTATAGACGAAGCACAGACAGGTCAGTACTTTCATCGAAAATTCTATGATGTTGATGTACTAGAATTTTTCCAAAAGCAACGACACGTTGGTGCTGATGTTTATTTAATTACCCAGGACATTAGGTGTTTAGCCAGGGAATTTCAAAACTTAGCAGAATATGAAATTCGTGCGGTTCGTCGTTCTCATTCATTTGGTAAGAAATTTACCTATAAAATCTATTCAGGTGATGAATGCACAAAAACAAAAAGAATTCCTAAACTGCAAAGAGTATTTAAAATGTATACATCTATGGAGATTGAAGAAGGTGAGAAGATAAAATCATCAACTACAAAGTTTATAATTTATACCCTACTTTTAATCGTTGGAGCTGGTTTTGCTTTTAAGTATGGATTTATGAACTTTATTGGTCACATGAATTCTAAATCAAGTGTAACAAAACAAGAAGTTGGTACTGTAGAAAAATTAAATAAACAATCAAAAGTAGTTACTATTGTCGAGGGGCCCGCAAAAGTAATTCAAAAAAATATGTTTAAGATTATTGGATATGTAGATGATGGTGGGAAGAAATACTATATTGTAAATACTGGACGTTTAATACGTGTTCAATATACAGGAACTCCTAAAGGTGTTGGAGAGTCTTTGAGAATTGATGGTGTTTGATATCTTATTCACTAATCAAGACGTGATCCCGAATCTTCTGAACTTCCCATTTGCATTTGAGGGCGATTTTTACAATAAACCTTTTGCGCAAAACTCGTGTAGATCCATTGGTTTAATTGTTGTGGCCCCATCCCAGAAATGTGAGCGATGATGGCCAACTTTCTGAAAGGAACTACATATGATAAGGCCACACACAGGACAATCATGATTAACTTTCTTTAGTGGGTCAGGACATCCACAGTTAGGACAGGTTGATGAGGGGCTGTGTACTGAGAAATCAAAAAGTTGGGTTTGCAGATTTGTTTCAGCTAAAACTATATTACAATCAGGACAACGAATAGATTGCGGGATCTGAAAATACTTTCTTATGCAATCTTTATGGTAACTCTTGCCGCGGAACATTGTATATCGGTAAAGATCTTGATTTTTAATCGGTCGTTTGCATAGTAAACAATCGAAACATGCATTTTTACACTTTGGACAACTCTGAGCATTTCTGCTGATATTGTGTCCACAATTGATGCAGGGAGTTGTATTGCTTGTAGTCATTGAAGCCTCCTAATTGCTAATGATTAGTTAACCAATGCGGTATTTTCGCATTTGGTTAAACGCCTGGTTATGTTTTCTTCTTGTTAATTGATTAGGCTTGATCCTGTCATTTTCGGTTTCACGCCTTTTTCCTAGTTCATGTGATTTTGTTTTCCATAAGCTGAATAAATATGTATGGTGCCTCTTGGTTTATTAATTCATAACTAAGCGGTGTCTGCATTTTGTACTTTTTTTTCATTTAAAGCTGTTATGTCAATTTTACCTTCAAGAAAGTCAATACACGTGAAGAAAAGAGATTTCAACGCAGATTCATTATCTTTTTCAAATTCTTTTATTATTTCATTAAATCTCCAGCCTACTATCCTGTTCGTTTTCTCCTCTGTTAATTGAATAATTTCTTCATCTATATGAAGTTTCAAGGAATTTAAGTCATCTTTTAGATATAGTACGACCAAATCAAAATACCAAACAAGGAAAGCGGATTCTCTTTTGACCATAAGTTGTTTGTACTTTTCTATTACTTCCTTCGCTTTTGGAACGTTTCTTTCTATTAAATAAAACTCTGTAATATTATTGATTGCTATATAATCATTTGGATCAATCTTAATAAGTTCCTCGTAACATTGAATCGCTACAGGTATACCAAATAAAGATCTTGAACATTCCGCTTTCCCGTGTAGAAGAATATTATCTTTTGAATCTAGGCTTAGGCCGATTTCAACATATTCCATTGCACGGCTATAGTCCTTATTTTGTATAAGAGTTCCAACTTTCTCTTGTATTTCAAGTATTTGAAGACGTTGGTCTTGTTTTTCATTTGTATTTTGTATCTCTTTAAGTTTATCTTCAGTTTCATTATGTAATTTATCAAGTTTAGTAAACTTTTGTTCATACTTTTCTCTTAGTTTTTCCAACTCATTTAATTCTCCTTGGAAATTACTTTTAATGGAGCCTACACTTTTTACACCTAAGAAACCGATGATAGTAAAAACTGCAAGAACAATCATAATAACGATATTTATAGTCTGAGTATTTGAAGAATAGGTATCTTTAAGGAGATCCTTTGCGATGCGATAATTAAGTTGGCCTCGTCTTACTTCTTGCAATGCCTCTTTAGTTAGTTTTTGGTCATACTGGAGTTTGTTTATTATTTGGGTCATTTTCTCGGCTTTATCCTTATTGTCATCCAATGCGCTACACACATTGAAAATGGATCCGATAAGAATAGCAAATAAAAGTATTAAAGATAATTTTCTCATAGCTGATTTGTAATTATTTTCTCTTTCTATCCTCATTCCCACAGGTGCTTCGATGCCGAGTTAGACCTGGTTTTTGTCTATGCCTGTGAGTGTTATTTTGATGTCGTCTGTGATTGGAGTAGCCCTGTCCAAATGTAAATTTAATTTTGTGTTCTTCGGCTCTTGAACTCTTACTACTATTTTTTTCTCATATATCACTATGACAGTAATTTTTATGCCACTGCCGATTTTCACACTCTCCCCTATTCTCCCTGTCAGTACAAGCATTTGACCTCCTTTTCAAATGTTAAATGTTGATACCTGGCTCCATCTCTTTTTAAACAACTTGACTCTTAATCAATAATAAAGATTTGACCCTGTCATTTTCCCAGAATGTGATTATACAATACCTTATAATCTTTAATATGTTTAATCTCATTAGAAATAAATATTGGCGAAATATCCATTAATAGCCCAAATAACAAGATTACAATACCTAATTTCATACTTTTGTATTTTGTTTTTTCCCATTCTTTGTATTTGTTGGTTTCTTGAGGAATTTGCACAGATCTGTCCCAAGTGGGTTCATCTATATAAAACTTTGTTCCTTTGTATTGGTTTAAGACTTCATATGAAATAAGTAATATACCAATTAACTCACTTAGAATTCCTATTAAATTTATAGTTTTATAAATATTATTAGTATCCATAGTTTTATAACGTTTAGTTAACCAATGCAGTTTTAGCATTTGGTTAAACGCCTAGTTATGTTTGGTTTTGTTATTCACTTAATCATTAATTAAGATATTATCCAAATCTTTTCTGTATATTTTTATCTATTAGGTCTATATTCTCTTTTGAATATAACTTGTTGTTAAAGTATGCTTCTACCCACTTAGGAAATTTCTTTTTTCCTTTAACACGTTTCCATTCTTGGTTATTCATTCTCGGAATTAATTCATTTAATTGAGAGATATTATCACGGAAATGATTTGGGAGATCTTGGCTATACCACCAGCCACCTGAAGCAGCGTCAATATTTTCTATTTTAAAAAAAGAATAACCACTTATTGGTCGAACAAACCATTGAAATCTTCCAAACATGGTATTGCCAATCATTCTACAATTATAATAATGAGCAGAGAGTTCGGAATCTCCTTTATAACAGTACGGAATATATAGCTCACCATCTACCATACGAGCGTAACATCTTGAACCACTTGCACTTTCCCAAATACCTTCAAAAAATGATGTGTTATTAGTAGATATCTTGATTTCTTGATCTGAAATTTCTTTTTCTGCAGTAACAAGATCCATTACACGCCGGATTTGTAATGTATGTTGCTTGAATTCTTTCTTTAGCAGATCCATTTCATTTACCATGGTACGAACAGCATCATACCCAGGTGGTACAGCTTGGCTAATTAAATCGTGAACTGAGCGGTCATATAGAAATCGTCGTATCGGATTATCGATTTTCTCTTGTTCTGTTATAATTGCTTCTAATGATTCTTTGAGTTTCTTTTTAAATTTCAACATATTTTCTGGATCATATTTATATGGTATTGCTCGTAGGCCGCGTAGATCAAATGGTATATCATCTAAATTTTCTGATATTAATATTGTGTTATTTCTTACAGTATGACGAACACCTAATTCGTAAAAGACATTTGGATTTTGTCCTGTAAGATCAGCAATCACTATACAAGAATCTACAAGTTGCTCAATAATGTGAGTAATAATATCACCAGGGCGAACTTCTTTGTCTGCTCTATGGCAATTTAGATACTCGTTTTTTTTCTTTGGGATTTTAACTGATTCAACTGCTGGTTTAATCCATTCATTGTATATTTGATCAAGTTTCCTTGCTCCGTCTGGATCTTTATGATGGCTACCGAATGGCATAATTATAAAGCAGTTCACTTTATTGATCTCCTTTTTTTTACATAATTAACAGCTAAATATACAATTATTGCTTATTCCGTGTATCATAATGATGAACAATTACAGTTATAAATATTAAAATAGCATTTAAAGCAGATTATTTTTTCTAGGCTGATTTTTGATTTTTTTGAGATTTTGAGTCTTTAGTTTGACTGCGTTTTTCTTTCCTTTTTTGTAAATCTTCTTCTATCCATTTGTCAATTATTTCCTGTATTTGATCAAGTTTTTCTTGGCTTAAGTCTTCCAGGCCATATAGTTTCTTTTCATTATTATTCATCTTTTTTCCTTCCCTTGATTTATTGATTCGGGATTCCTTCCCTTTTATTAGTAAATCTTCTACTTCAAAACCTTCAGATAATTTAAATCTTCTTTTGAAAGGTTTCGTTATAGGAATTCTTCTTTTAATGATTTTACATAAAGACGTTTCGTTATATTTGATTTTTTTTGCAAAATTCACTTGCGATAAACCTATATCATTTATGTATTTAATTAATACTTCTATATTATCCATGAAATTTATTACAATTTAAACTTGACATTTATTGTATTTTATTGTAATTATCTTGTTGTTTAGTAAAAAATTTATATATATGTCTAAAGTATTATATTCCTGAAAATTATTCTGTTTTTATCATAAAGTAAACGACTGAACCACTTCTTTTACTAATTATTTGTTTCTTTTTCAATGGAAATATTGTCATGGAAGATAATGAAATTGAAAGATACGTTGATATTAAAAGAGTATCCAGGTACACCTCTCTCCCTGTTAAGACTATATACGATTGGTCTAGTCAGGGAAAATTCCCGTGTATAAAATTTGGCAGACGCATTCTATTTGATATTCAAGATGTAGATAAGGCAATGGCTAACTTGAAAAAACCATATCTTAAGCTTGAGAATACGGTTAATAAAATCATTGGAGACTTTCATGGTAATGCTATATAATTCTGCCGATAGTGACATACAGATACAAACAGGCTTCGGGAAAGGAGATTTTAATGTATAAACGAGGCGGTATCTGGTGGACGTGTATTAGTCATAACGGCAGGAAGATTCAGAAGAGCTTAGGCACCTCTAACAAGAAACTTGCACAAGCGGTAGAGGCGAAGATCAGGACAGAGCTTGTTGAAGGAGTCTATTTTGAAAAGTTGGTTGGGCGTAAAAAAATGTTTAAAGACATGATGGATAAGTTTATGGTTGAACATGCTCCAAAGGTTTCAAGAAATATGCAAATCAGCTATGCATCATCATTAACACATCTGAATCCTTTTTTTTGTGAATTCAATTTGTTGTCTATTTCTCCAAAAATGGTATCACGATATAAGGTATTGAGAAATAGTGAGGGTGCTGCACCTGCTAGTATCAATCGTGAATTGTCAATGCTCTCTGTCGCTTTTAATGTGGCGATCAAGGAATGGGAATGGCTTAAAGAAAATCCTGTCTCAATGGTGTCAAAAGAAAAGGAAAATAATGCAAGAGATAGATGGTTAACTGAAGAGGAAGAAAGATGTCTCGTTGGAAATAGTCCTGAGTGGCTTAGGGAAATAATAATCTTTAGTCTAAATACAGGCTTAAGGCAGGGTGAATTAATTTCTCTAGAATGGTTAAGGGTCGACATTGCTAAAAAGACTATACTTATTGACAAAACGAAAAATGGAGAAAAGAGGACAATTCCACTTAACAAGAACGCATTAAAAGTAATCAATGAAATGTCAAGGGTAAGAAATATTAAGAATGGTTATGTGTTTCGGAACAGGGATGGTGGAAAAGTTAATTCTGTTAGTCTGGGTGTTGCTTTTCGTAGCTCACTGGAAAAAGCAAAAATCACTAATTTTAGATTCCACGATTTGAGACATTGTTTTGCGACTCATATGGTGCAAAATGGAATTGATCTCTATAAGATATCGAAGTTATTAGGCCACAAAGATCTCAAGATGACTCAACGTTACGCACATCATTATCCTGAAAGCTTAAGAAGTGGTGTAGATGTGCTGGATTCTGACTACGTTTTTACTACAGCTCAAGAAAATGCACTTTGAGCAGAGTTGTAAGTTGTTAATTATCAATATGATATGCAATCAGTTAACACTATGTGTTTGTGTATATCTATCAAATTTTGATCCTATTTTATAATTTTTATAAGTGCCTGAATTACTGTCTGTTTCAATTCTATCATTCTATAACATAATGACTTATAATTCCAATTTAATTCTGGTGATGAATGCACAAAGACAAAAGGAATTCCTAAATTATCCAGTGGTGTCCGGTTAGGTTTTTGCGTGTACGGCTTTTGTCATACCCGAACGCCTTTATCGGGTATCTAAAGGCCAGCTTATTCTAGATTCCCGCTATAAAGAATGCGGGAATGACAGCTTTTGGACAATAAATAGACACCCGCAAAAACCTAACCGGACACTACAGTAAATTATCCAGAATATTTAAAATGTATACTTCAATGGAAATTGAAGAAGGTGAACAAATAAAATCATCAACTACAAAGTTTATTATTTATACCCTACTTTTCATCGTTGGTGCTGGTGTTGCTTTTCAGTATGGATTTATGAATTTTATTGGTCACATAAATTCTAAACCTAGCGTCGTTAACCAAGAAATTGGAACTGTAGAAAAACTCAATAATCAATCAAAAGTCATTTCTATTGTCGAGGGATCCGCAAAAGTAATTCAAAAGAATATGTACAAAATTATTGAATATGTAGATGATGGTGGGAAGAAATATTATATTGTAAATACTGGACGTTTAACACGTGTTCAATATACTGGAACTCCTAAAGGCGTGGGAGAGTCTTTGAAAATCGATGGCGTTTGATATCTTAATCAAAAATCAAAATGTGATACTAAGACACATAAAGGATTTAAAAAAGTCAGCAGCGTCCGGTTAGGTTTTTGCATGTACGGCTTTTTATACCCGATCTGTCAGAAGAAACGTAGGGCGAGGCTTTAGCCTTGCGCTTAATGTACGAAAGCAAACCTAAAGGATTGACCTACGTGCTACACGCAAAAACCTAACCGGACGCTACTGAAAAAAAGTGAAGATTGATATGAAAAATAAGAAGAATATTAATGAAGAAATAAGAATTGAAAAATTTTAGTTGTTGATTCTAAGCGATGTGAAGTTGTTCTGGTAACTAAGCTATACAGACACCTACATCCCTCAGCTAGTGAAGAATGTAGGCGTCTGTATATTAAACCAATACTGGTAAATAATTACTTAGCTTTTATTAACTGCTCTTTTTTTCCGTCTCCGTCTCACTTCTGCTCCTGCAAGTCCTGCTAAACCAATACCTAGGAGGGCAATGGTTGTTGGTTCTGGGACAGGATTTGCATCATGTGTGGTGATTCCTATTTCTGTGATAGAGAAAAATTCAGGGAGTGATCCTGTAGTCGTAATATTGCTGATCATTACGGTTGAAGTTCCAATCGAATCCAGTCCGGTGAGGCCTGTGGTCAAGTTGATGTATTCATTTTTTGGTCCCTATGACGTTGTAGTGAGGAATGTCTCTGAAACTCCCCCGATCGTGATATCTAAGCCTGTGATGTTTCCGGGTATGGTGTTGGCGTCATCGAATGAATATAACGTCAATTCTGATAGGAAATAAGTGCCGTCTAGGTATAGTGTGATGGTTGGTTCTAGGAGGGTTGCAAATAATGGGGTCGTATGCCTGCTATCTCCAAGCTGGTCATCGTTCAATATCCCACCTCCACCTGTATAGTCGGCCTGTGTGCCATACGCTCCATCGTAAAATACTCCATCTACTGGCCCGTCTTGGGTAACTGTTCCAGTGTAAAAATGTGCCCAGTCTCCCCATCCGCTTTGGACTGCGTTGTCAATATCATAACTACTTATTATTGTTGCCTGTGAAATGTTTCCTAGGACTAGCATGAAGACTGTGACTACCATTGGTATTAATAATATCTTTTTTATCTGTCTCATTTATTCCTCCACTCATTAACAATTTCCAGAATACGTGTATATTATTTCTAAGTTGCTCTCTTTTTTCGTCTGCGTCTTACCTCTACACCTGCGAGTCCTACTAAGCCGATTCCGAGTAGTGCAATGGTTGTTGGTTCAGGTACGGATGTGGCTGCAACATCTCCCTGTCTTACAGCCAGTCCCCACGGGTCAGTTGAAGTATCGGAGTCTAACGGCGTTCCCCCATTGAAAAAATCGAATGTGTTGTGCGTGTCCGGGAAGGACCCCACAGATGAACTCCAGTATATTACACCGAATAAGTTTTGAAAATTGTCAGGGTTATTGATACTGCCACCCCCATCTGCATTGAGTGAGTTATCGTTGTCATATAAATGTTCAAACTCGGTAATTCCTAGAAAATCTTGTTGTTCAAACAAATTGCCTCCTGTTGGCAACCTCCAGTCATCGAATAATGTCCCTCCGAAATCTACAACTAGACTGTCAGCCCACGCCATAGTATCAAACACATTACCTGGGGCTATTTCCGTATGATCATACCACGTAAGGTTTAGAGCATCGTCATATATGAGCCTTCTACCCAGTGAGTCGGTACCCCTGTTGATAAGAAACGCCTCTGCCGTTACCGTAAAACCAGAAATCATTACAAATGCAACCAACACCATATAAAACTTAAAACATGATATTCTCATCTAATTCCCCCCCCCCACTCATATACATACAAATCAATAAAATTTTGTTATGTTTTAAAACAATCAGATTGGCGTTATTATCAATTAATAATCATTGCTGTTAATGGAATATTTAAAATTATAAACTATCCATAATTTAATTGCAATAAGGGAAAACCTGAATATGCGCTTCGAAATCCCTTAGTCTAAATTAAGGCAGAAAGCACATGGCTTGGCGTAAATGATTATGGCAATATAGGTTAGTCTGTTTTATGATTTTTGTCTGCATAATAATAAATGTTGTAATCCAACTAATAGGACATCTCCTTACCTCCTTACCTCCTTACCTCCTTATAAGGAACAATTACCATTTGAAATATTAAAACAACTTTTAAAGCAGATTATTTTATTCATGCTGGGTTGCTTTTTTTGGATTCGCTTTTAGATGCTCTTTCCCTGCGTTCTTCTTTACGTTTGTTTGCATCTTCCACTTTCCCGTTGTCAATCATCTCCTGTATTATATCTATTCTCTCTTGGCTTAATCCTTCTACATCATAGTTTTCCTTCCGCTCTTTCTTTCCTTTCCTTGGATTTATTGATTTGGGATTCCTTCCCTTTTCTCTCGGATGTTATCTTACCAATGATAAGTTCTTCCATTATTATGCCAAGCTCTTTGGCTACCTAGCTTGCGACTGATGCCCCAATATCACCACCTCTCATAATTGAGTAACGTTGATTTAATTATACCACTAGCCTATCTTAGATACAAGAAATCAGGTAATAATTGGGGAATAGCACCCATAATTACTGCTTTCCCTCCATATTACCCTTTCTATCTCACAGAATATTTTTATCATATCCTATTAGTAATATGGAGCTTAGGACATGGTACATAACAACCATTTTTGACATATACCTTTTTGGTACATGGTATGCTCTTCTAGAGTGAGATTATTTGTGTAAGCGAATAGTTCTTAGCAATAGTAAATCGGAAAACTGCTATTTGATAGTACATCGTAGATTTTATGCGTGTGTATTGTCTTTATTGTCTCCATAACTTATAACTTGGAATTTCAGGTAATGAACATGCAAACTATTACGAACTACAGCCTCATACTTATTGGCGCAATCATTATGCTGATCAGTGTCGTAAGGGTGAGGAGCCTTCTGAAATTCATATCAACCATTTCTGAATATCATCAAAAACAGGTCAGACTGTTTTTTGTGCTACACCGCGAGCTGATGGTACTCTTTTTCATAGGTTACATTTCAGTTTTAGTGGCATTTGCCTTTCATTATTCATTTGTCAGTGAAACGTTCGTCAGCTTTATTTTTTTCAGTGGATCTATATTTGTGTACATCGGGACAATCGTCCAATCACGACTCCTGGCTGGAGTACAAAACACGTTGAAAGGTTTACTTCCCATCTGCATTACGTGCAAAAAAATTCGGGTTATGGATAGAGATTCCGAAGGGTCGGAGAAATGGCAGAGAATTGATACATTTATATCAGAAAAAACCGATGTAGATTTCTCTCATGGATATTGCCCGACCTGCTTTGATAAGGTTATAAAAAAAATTCGAGAGGAGTAAAGAAAAAACATAGACTCATTACTAAGAAAATGATTGGGAGACTACTCACCAATCATCTGCACAACCACGCTACGCCTTCTCGGCCGGTTATCAAAGTCTATCACCACTATCTGCTGCCATGTTCCCAACATTAGTTTGCCGTTATCGAAAGGCACGGTGAATGAAGAACCCAGCAAAGCCGCACGAACGTGGGCATAACCATTACCATCTCCCCAAGCCTCATCATGATGATACGTAACCCCGGTAGGAGCAAGTTTCTCGAAGGCTTCTGGTAGATCCTTGAGTAAACCGGGTTCATACTCAATAGACGTGATTCCTGCCGTGGAACCAGAAACAAAAACAGTAAGATTGCCACGTTCGAGTTCTGCATCCTCCAGAGCCCGTTCTGCCTGCGGCGTAATATCGATTATGTCTGTATGTCCGCGTGTAGATATCTCTACAGAATCCGTTATAACGTTCATATAATACTATTCCCCACGAAATACACGAAAAGTCACGAAAGAGAGAAGGTATAATAACAGAAATGTATAATTTGTCATTCCGAATTTAATGCAAAATCTAATAATTTCAATAACTCGTAACCCGCCTGTCCGAATGGCGAAGCCAGGCGGGCAACCCGTAAATTTTCCCTTAATTTCAGTAATTACCTGAGTATTATAAACCTCAATATTCTTACAATCTACAAGTTTTCATATCTCACAAGAATGCATCATCATATGACGGATATGCTTTTCATAAATTAAGTTGTAACAATCTCTCGCTATAATCGAAGAAAGGTGTAATGGGCAGAAAAGTAGTCGTAGGCTAGTCAGTATACTTTTGTTAATAGATTTGGTTTGACCCCGAGCATGCTATTGGCCTGGGTTCCTTAAAACGGTATAAATGAATCGCAACTATGGGCGAATCTTTCATTTATCTCTGTTTCTTTTCTCTTATCATATGTTGGGAGATAGCGACGATCAATGGAAGAATTTAATATAAATTGTTTCATAAATTTATCGTTAATCTTGGGACAAGCATCAGTATTAAATAATTGACAGTTATCCCAATTTCGTATGGAGGCTATAATTTTATTATTTATCACTTTTTTAATCTGTTCATCGATTTCAGTAAATTCAATTGCAATAGCAATTATAGAGGTGTCCAGGTGTCTTTTCGTGCGTAGAACTTTTCCGACACATTTAATGTCAGGAGGGGAAAGAGAAAAGTCTATCTTTAAGTCCAGAACAGTATCAATTTCAAAATTATTTCTCGTATAAAAGGAAATACCACCTGCACTCAAATTAGTTACCGTGACCATATCCCAGTCTTTGGGAGTCATGTTTTCATTTAATTTAACATGCAGCATTGTAAAATATGGTTCTTTTATTCTTAGATATTTTCTTTTATTATGAATCTTATTCATGGCCAAACCTCCTATTTGGTATAGAGTGATTCTTTAAGTACAAGCGACAAGTTTTATGCCTAATGGACGTGTAAATTCTTATTGATTATGTGAGTAACTACTGTGTTATCTTAGTACATTAATTGAACCCCTCCCCATTGTCTAGACAAAAGTATTTTTGTTGTGTTAGTGGGTTATGTGAGAGTATGCTTTTTTTAGGAATGGCGTGCCATGGCACAAAAGTGTAATGGGCAATAGTGTGCCATGGCACATTTTATGATGTTAAATTGTGGTTTCTTTTACTGATTTCCAACTAACTTTAACAAAATTTTCCCTGCATTGATGTGTCAGATTTAGAACGGGAAGATGGCGGGATAGCTCCGGTGCAACGTTTCTGCTTTGCCGAGGTCGTAAACAGGGGCTGCTCTCCTTACATAACCAGTTTCTGGTATGCAGCTTGCTAAAATAAATTGTGCAATGCTCACCAAATACGGTGACCTCTGTTCCAATCCTAAGGAGAAGATTGTGGCTAAGATATTAATTGTAGATGATAATAAAAACATAGCATTCCTGCTTAAGAGCTTCCTGGAAGAAATTGATTACGATGTCATTGTGTCACATAACGGAATTGACGCACTGGAAAAAGTAAAGAGCCTGAAACCAGACATCATGATCCTTGATTTGCTAATGGAAGGAATAGACGGCATGGAAGTCTTGAGACGTATAAGGCTGTTTAACAAAAGTATAGGTATTATAGTAGTATCTGCCGTTGTGAATGAAGATATTGCAAAAGAAGCCTTGGCAAAAGGTGCAGATGAATACATAACCAAACCTATTGACTATAACTATCTGAGCGAATCCATACTTTTTGACCTTGTAATGAGAAAGAAGGAATAAAAATAAAATCACCAACTACAAAGTTTATTATTTATACCCTACTTTTCATCGTTGGTGCTGGTCTTGCTTTTAGTATAGATTTATGAATTTTACTGGTCACATGAATTCTAAATCAAGTGTAACAAAACAAGAAGTTGGTACAGTAGAAAAACTGAATAATCAATCAAAAGTCGTTTCTATTTTCGAGGGACCAGCAAACGTAATTCAAAAAAATATGTACAAAATTATTGGATATGGAGATGATGGTGGGAAGAAATATTATATGGTAAATACTGGACGTTTAAATATATAGGGACTCCTAAAGGCGTTGGAGAGTCTTTGAGAATTGATGGTGCTTGATATCTTAATCACAAATCAAGACCTGACCCCGTATCTTGCAAATGAGATTGGCTTATGTATTGGTCTTGTTGCTTTGTATTTTGGTTGTGCTCACGATTTTCGAAAGTTAGCGTCTAGAATAGAATCGAATAAAGAAAAATTAGAAAAGTTTAAAGATGGATTAGATGGAATATACGATAGGGTATATGTACTAGAAGCGACTATTGCTGAAATGAAAGGGGAACAGGATGAACCAAGAACAAACCCATGACAAATGCAGTCACTTCACAATTATTAGGTGTCCACATAGAGACGAGGTTTTAATGAAAGAATTTATTAGTGATGTTAGCATGGGAACCAGCGGTATAACAAAACAATTAGATCACAGCAAGGCAGAAGAAGTTGACAAGAAATATTGTAATCCTTGTACATCTTTCAAGGAAAAGCGAAGTTGAAAACGGGCGATTGGCAAATATGATTAGGAAGGCAGGTTAATAAAATTATATCAGAGGAGGAAAAATATGACGATTTTTAAAGATGGTTTCGACATTGTAACTAAAGTTAGTAAGGATATTAAGGATAGTA
>Ga0209045_1000136_pt1 | contig 92479 bp, 52 predicted proteins | sample SaaInlLV_10m_DNA_4_FD_184664 | JGI IMG/M metagenome (GOLD analysis project Ga0209045, IMG submission 184664) | Marine microbial communities from expanding oxygen minimum zones in the Saanich Inlet - Saanich Inlet SI072_LV_200m_DNA (SPAdes) (version 2) | ecosystem: Environmental > Aquatic >...
CGAGCGGCTTTATGCCGGATCTGAACTTGCCCGGTAGCAAGCGTCATGGTAAACCACACCATTCTCCATACCGGCTCAGTCTCTCTTCATTGTTTTCATAGAACTTTTGACGCTACCGATCCGTTCATCGGTGCTGCGTGGATGACCTCGTTCGTTTACTGTTTAGACGTAGCCAGCCGCTGTCTTGGCACCACCCGGAAGAAAAAACGTTTTCAGCGAATGTCCCCGCTGGGACTCTCTCTCTCAAGAGAGTACCCCAAGCTCGAAATCCAAGCATTGTCGCGCATCGGTGCGGCCGGGGGCCGGCCTCGCGCCGAGAGCGGCTACTCTTCTTTGGCGGTGAGGCATCCCCGCAGCGGTCGTGACATCTCAGGCACCCTCGTACATGGGGGGCTCACCCCCTTGTCGATGGCGTGCGAGTGGTCCAAGGTTCCGCATGCAGACGGGAGGTCCCTCCCCACCCGCCAAACGGACGCTATCAGCCAGACCTACTCCCGTGCTCAATGACTGTCGCTCAATAGCCGTTTCTGTCGCTGAGCCACTCGACCCACTATCTTCCGGCAAAAGTCGCATGGCCAAGCACGAGACTGCAGATCTTGACCCCTATTGTCACACGTAGTAGACTTACTGTAGGTGAGGTGGAATCCCGAGTGCTCGGCACAAAATGCCGCAGCGACATATCACGTTAGCGACGCAAGTATGAAATCATGTCTCGCCTCAATTATCGCGCTCGTACTCCTTGGTTGTTGGCCTGCTCAGGGGGATACAGCCATTGAGGGGGCCGCAGAATTGCTCCGACAATCCATGCCGGAAGGATGGTCGCTCAAACAGATCCAAGATGGCCGTCAGTCGATCCTTGTCTTGAAGCGCGAGGCCAAGCTTGCCAAAGGAGAGTACCGCTTGCTGGCAGTTCCGTGCGTATCTCCATTCCACGGCCAGCCGCCGATTACACTGACAGTCCGCCTGTACGAAGTCCCATTCCTCTCACAACAGGGCTGGTCAGATGCTCGCGCCAAGGGGAGTAAGGCCACGAGGCTGATACCAGACCTGCTCAAACAGCTTTCTGAAGTCCCGGTGGCTCCGGAACCAAAGCCCAGGCCACGCGAATATGCCAAGTACAAACCGAGAACCGAAGAGGAAGAGCGCCTTGTCGCCGACCTCAGGAATCTCGTAGCGGAGCGGGACCGTTCTCGAGGGCTTCCCCAGTTCTGGTATGGGGGCTCGGCCTTCTGGTCAATCGTCGTTGCCCTCGACAAAGGAAACTCACATCTGCCCCTTGGCAGGGCCATCGTGCTTGAGTCGAGCAGCCTGGAGGCCGAGCTTCACAAGGTGCAATTTGTCCTTGCCACCAAGCTCGAGACTTACAGTGGAGAACGCTAACCAAGCCATGCTACGTACGGCTGAGCGCTGCCGCAGATGGCCCCGTTGGGCAGCCCCAGCGACTCCGGTCCCGGCACGTGCATGAGCTTGAGGCTGAATGAAACGTCAGATCCCATCGGTGCGTGACATGTCGATCTACCAGTCCAATGAAGACAGACTGCCCGACTCCGAGTTCGAGCCTGGTCAGTACAGCCATCTGGTGGTGGGCAACCACGGGCGACTGCTGGATCCACGCCGGACGCCAGTCGGGATCGTGGACATGCGCACATCACTGGGGATGTTTCTGGTTCAGATCGAGGACTTTGAAGATAAGGGCGCCATCTGGAAGATCCCCTTCGAGCAGGTGGATCGCTACCAGTTCGCAAAGGCAGAGAAGCGGAACCCTGAGGGCGTCTTGGCCGACATCAGGTGCTCGGTCGAGCGGTTCAGTCGCCCGCTCCGGATCGCAAGCGACCCAAAGAAGCGCGCCACTACGGCCGTGCGTTTCCGAACGCTGTGCGCAGAGGTCTCTTCATGGATCGGCAGTCACTCGCGATTCGTCTCCGAGCGGCGGGTGCTGCCGGACCCGCAATCCAGGGAGGGCGACCCCGCGCTCCACGACGACCTGCAGGCCCTCATGACCGAGTGGAGTCTGTGGGAGATGGAGGAGGCGTTCGCGCGCCAGTTCGTGAGCAATCCGTATTCCGGGGAGCTTGTGAAGGGCCACCGAATCGTCCTCGCCGAGCTGGGCATGGTGTCCTACGAGGGCAAGGTAACACGGGACACCGGGCTGTTCGACGGGAACTGGAGTCGCGAGCGACGAGCCGATCACATCTTGGTTCGGAGAGCGTTCGTGCAATCGGTGTTTCGGCACCTGGACCAGGATCACGTGCTCCTCTACCGGGGGATGTCTTGCCCCGATCGGTCGCGATTGCCGGAGAACCTGACCTTCGTCTCCGCGACCTTCAGCCTTGCGGTTGCGAAACACCATTTCGACTCGGGGGACGAAGTGTCAACCGGGATCCTGTATCGCCAATGTGTGCCGATTGAGCGGTTGTTCATGACCTACTACGAAACCGAACAGATGAACAGGACCTTTGCCGAGGCCGAGGCCGTCCTGCTATATGACGAAGACAGCGCGGCCTTCTGACTCTCTGGTCGGTGAGACTCTATTTTCGGTACGGCCCAGGGCTGAAGCGTCTCATGCAGTTCTGGGCGGCACAAAGCTGACTGAGCGGGAGACCGGCCCAACGAGCGCATGCATCGGGACGGCTTAACCGCCTATGATGCTGGTGTTCTCCGGAGATAATGATCGGGTTCTTGAGCGCTGAGTCGAACTTTGCGGGACGGGCTGCTGCTTCGGCGGCAGTGACGGTAGGGAACGGCAACGCGGGGCGCCGTTGGCGCGGAAGACGAAGGGCTGCTGGTGGTGGCGGAGTTGGGATGATTTCCCGGAATCCAGGGAAAAACCACCGGCTGTCTGGACCACGTTGTGCCCATGGAGACGAGAATAAAGACACTACTCATGTGCTTCGCAATCACCGGGCTATCTGGTTGCGTGTTGCCGCTCCCCAGTTCCACGTGGTGTGACGGATGTTGGGCTAGGCCACCCACAATCCAGGACGTAGCGAAGACGTGGGTTGGCTACACTGGGGACGAGCTCGCATTCTTCCGGCTTGAGTTGATGACCAACGGAACAGGACGGTGCGCAAGTGTCCACCTCCCTGACACAGTTCCATACCAATACGGGGTCAACGCGTACCGCGTCACCCGGTGGCGCCTGAAGGACTTCCAGGTCACTCTTGATCTCGAACCGGCGTCCACCAATTCAGAGCCCATCTACCTAAAGGGCTCTACCTCGGGCCACACCATGAATATGGAAGTAGGGAGCACAGCTCTTGGCTGGTCACGGGAACTGGTCCTGCGACTTGAGGACAACTTCACGATCCCAAATCGAGACACCAAACGAGCGATCGAGGAGATGGCGCGACAAGCCAAGTCCACCGTACCAGCGGAGGCCGTGCCGGGCGCGTCTGCCACTGTCTGGTGACTCGCGGTTCGTCGCGGAGACGATGGACCAGCCAACACCAACGCTGTGTGCTTGCCGGAACTGGCGACGGGGCCTGTGATGGGGCCTGCTGGCTGCGGCGACTGCATCTTCCGCGGCCCGGCTGTCTGTGCCGTCAGTCGTGCTTGGATGCTTCGAGCTGGTTGGGCTTGAGGAAGCCCCGGGATCGGTCCGGAGAGCCGGCCTCTGGAGCGCTGCGATCATGTTCCCCTTCGCCGCGACCCTCGCCTGCCTGGCTACGGTCGGGTGGCCAGACCAAAAACCGGGGAAGACATAAACCACGGAAGTACTCGGAAACGGCCTGCCATCCGTAGCTCTGGCGCGAGAAGGCCCCTCCGTCGCCGAGGCTATGGAGGGCGCCATCCTCCGCTCTGGATTGGGGAGCCCAACGGACTACTGGCAGTGTCGCTTGGCAAAGGCGTGTCCGGAACCGGACTTGAGGTAGCGTACGAAGTCTCGGGCCAGCTCCTCGGTCTGGAAGGCGGTGTAGACCTTCACTTCCCATGATTGGAACTTGCGTGTGTGTGTGACTCTCCCCGCGTTGTGCGCAGTGAGACGTTGACGTAGATCCGATGTATGGCCGATGTATCGCTGGCCGGGCCGGGAGGGGCTCTGGAGTATGTAGGTATAGTGCACCGCGGGATGGCCTGCCATCCGTAGCTCTGGGGTGGAAGGGCCCTCCGTCGCCGAGGCTATGGAGGGCACCATCCTCCGCTCTGGATTGGGGAGCCCAACCCCAGAGCGAAGGATGGTGGAGGCGCCGGGAGTCGAACCCGGGTCCTGGAGAGACATCCCGCAGGCTTCTACATGCTTAGTACACACTTCTCAAATCTCATTCTTCTACTGAAGGCGGTGCACGGGCACGATAGAAGAACCAGCTTCCTGTAAATTCTCATCGCTCAACCCGGGAGCCCGGCATCACGACCAGCCCGAAAGCAGCGTCTTTATCCCCTATCAGGCGTCAGGGTAAAGACGTCGTCGCTATTTAAGCGGCGAGGGCGAATTCAGTGTTCGCAGTTACTATTTTGACCGATGATTTAGGAGGCCAACGATCATCCTCCGCATGCGACCTACGCTCAACCTAACCAGTCGAGACCGTTTCGCCCCCACAGGGAGCCGGCCATTCGGAAGGCTGGCGAAACTACTGTTAATATGGCTGTCGCCATTGGGTTACGCAAGGCGGCGGACCTGAGTTGTGGGGTTGGCTCGTAGGCAGTCGGCCATCGGGTGGACGAAGACGGTCAGCCGCCGGGCTTGCCACGTTGGTCGAGCATGTGCCTGTAGAAGTCCACGAGACAGGTGCCGACCTGGTCCATGCCGAAACGTGCTTCCGCGTCCTTCCTGGCGGCCTCTCCCATGGCCTTCCGTTCCCCAGGGCTCCGGACCATGCGGAGCCATGCCTGGGCCAATGCGTCGGGGCGCATCGCGGCATTCAGCCCGCACGTCTCATGCTTCACGATCTCCGGCAGCATACCGAAATCTGAGACGACGCAGGGCTTTGCCAGCGCCATGGCCTCTCTGACCGCTCGGGCCGTGCCATCAAAGCCCGGCATGAGCAGGGAGAAGACATCGAGGCAGGCGATCACATCATCGTAGTCTTCGGTCCGGTAGCCGGTGAGAATGACTTCCTTCTCTATTCCCAGTTCCTGACAGGGGCGGACCACGGTGTCCTGGATCTGACTGGAACGGCCGATAACCAGGAAGCGGGTCTCGGGGGCTTCGCTGATGACCTGTTTCGCAGCTTCCAGGAACACGTCCATTTTGCGGTACTTCTGGAAACGCCCCACGATGCCGATGACCGGGGCGTCCGGAGCGATGCCGAACTCACTTCTCATGTCTCGGAATTCGCGCTCGGGTCTGAATCGCTCGAGATCGACCGTCATTGGCTGGATTCCAACGCATTCGGGTGGGAGCGCAAAGCGTTCGATAAATGTCTGTCTGAAGCCCGGTGTGAAGGTAAGAAAGCCGTCTGTGAGACGCCGGAGTTGCAGGTTGTAGCCGAGGGAGTCTTTGAGCACGTCCCGGCGATGCAGCGTGCGGATGAGCGTTGGCCGGCGCCGGCCCAACAGCTTGGCGCAGACCCCGCCGAACGAGTGATCATGGCAGAGGTGCATGTGGACGATGTCGAATTGCTCGGATGCCATAAACCGGGGCAGTCCCCACAGATCGCCGAGTGTGCGGAAGGGGGGGATGTGTCGGTCCAGGGCAAAGCGTTCGGTGGCGGTGATCCCGTACTTGACGACCTGTTTACTGATCGATTCATCGACCTCGAACGCATCGCGGCAGTGTGCCAGCAGCACATCGTGTCCCAAGTCCTCGAGGCCTCGGCACATCTGCAGCACCGGCTCGGCGGGGCCGGTCCACTTCCAGTCGCTATACAGGTGGAGGATTTTCATTGTATGGGTAGGCACTCTTGAGTCAGGCTGTGTCCGTTCTGGCGCGCAACGTTACGCGCACTGCTGCACGCCAAATATCAGGCTTGTCCAAGACACTTCAACCCGATTGAACCAGCGTGGGATGGGCGGTCAGGGCATGAGGACACCGGGGAGGGCGGTCTCCAGGTCTTCCAACAGGCGTCTGAATGCCGCGCGGTCGTCTCCCATCTGGCGACGGTAAGCGGCGAGTAAACGGAGGCGTTCGCGGCGGCCCGTGCTGGGCAGGAGAAGCTCAAAAAGCTGGACCAGGTTGTGTACTCGTCTGCTCTGGGGGCAGTTTCGTCGGTAGAGGCGGATGCGGTCGTAGTCGATGAGTTTGAGCGGAAGAGGGCTGTCGGGCGGGCCCGGAACGACGAGGAAGTTGGCGGCGGTCAGGTCGCGATGGACGATCCGAGCTGCATGCAGCCAGGCGGTCAGTTTCCCCGCGGCAGAGAGGAGCTCAAGGCGATGAACCGAGGCCCCCTCCCGCCCAAGAGCGTGCTCAAGAGTAAGGGGGCCGAGATCCTCAAAGACGAGGAACCCGTTGCCGTCTCGCGCCCGGAGCCACCCGAAGCACCGCGCTGCGGGAACGAGGGCCAGCCCAAGCCGATAGGCGTTCAGCCAAGCCGCTCGGTCCGGCCGCCAAAGGCCGCGCCAGCCGACATTGAAGAATTCCTTGACCACTAGTGCTCTCCCACCGACCCGGACCCGTGAGAGCTGTCGCTTACTGCCGCGCTTGAGGATGCCTCTGTCTTCCGCCGTGTTAGCGCGATGCAGGTCGACAGCCTGTCCTGCTTCGTCAACGGAGAGGTCGGGGCGCAGCAGCCACGTGCCCTGGGCATTTTCTTCGCGCTCGCAGAGGCTGCTGCTCGTGAGCATCCGCCGACGGCGACCGGGCCAGCGCTTGCGCTGATCGTTGAAGAAGCACCAGAGCTGGCGCCGCCACTCGGGGAGAGCTTCCGAAGGGCTGACGCCGACTGAGAGCATCAGCCGTTCAGACTCAGGCAATGTGACTTCCCTGCCCAAAGCGGCAGCGAGGCCGAGGATCGCATCGCGTGAACGGCGTCCCCATCTGACTCCGACGCGCACGCCATAGATGTCAACCAACACGAACTCAAACGTGCCATTTGCTTCGACGACCAGGACGTTCTCGGTGTGGAGGTCCGGGTGAGAGATTCTGGCACGGCACATAGCGCCGAGGAAGTTCCCCAGACCCGACAGAAACTGCGCTCTGCGTCCCCGGTCACTCCTGCAGGTTTGCCATGCCTCACGCAACGGTTTCCCGCCCTTGCATTCCCGGCTCAGGAGGAATGTCCCGGAACCCCGACGTCCCCAGGCGACGCAATCGACCACAGGCACGCCAGCTTCCGCGAGGGCCGCGGCCGAGCAGAACTCACGTTGTGCTTTGACCCAGAACCTGGCTCTCAGCCGGTAACGAAGCGAGGTCGGGTGATCGCACTTGAGGTAGTGCCCTGTGGCGTCGGGGCTGGACGCCGGCAGATAGTAGACTCGCCTGCGGGAATTCTGCTTGACCAACACGCCTGAGGAATCAACTCGCAGCGTCCGTAGGCGCTCTGCAATATCAGGACAGGCTCCTGTGACATGCCAGAGCACGTCATCACATCCTGTTATTGGGCGCGTTGCTTCAGCCATGGTCTTTCTGGTCTCGGAGCTCTATGCGCTGTTTCGTTCCCGGATCTTGTTCTCAACCTGTTCGACGAAGCGATCGACAAACTGCCCTGTGGGGTGTTTCGTCGTGGTCTGTCGTCCTTTGGCGCCCAGCCGGCTGCGCAGATCCTCATCCGTGGCGAGGGTCCGGATCTGGTCCAGCCAACGGGCATCGCTATCCGGCTCGGTAACCGTGAGCACGATGCCATCTGTTCCGCTGGTTACCAGCTCGCTCACCCCTGATCGGTCGCTCACGATCGCCGGCAGCTCACAGCTCATGGCCTCGAACACAACATTGGCGAATGCATCGTAGAATGAGGGATGGACAAGCGCGTCAGCTGCCCCGTAGCAGGAATGGATGTCGGGTGTGGTTGGCTGGTAGATGAGGAATTCCGCCCTCCAGGCCGGGCGATGCTTGCCGATAACCAGGAGTTTTGCGGGATGCCCTTCCCGATGCAGCCGGGAGAACACACGGCGCAGAAGGCTCAGGTTCTTGAGGCGGAGATTGTGAGCGACGAACGCAAAGACGACGTCGCCGTCGCGGACGCCCCATCGTGCCCGCTGTTCATCCCTCCCGCGACGCGCGCGCTCCGGGGTGAACAGGTCGGTGTCCACCCCGTTGTAGAGGACGGCAATGCGCTCCTCCGGAACGTGCGATGCCTGAAGTTGGGCCGCCACAAATCGCGAAATCGGCAGGAATGTGGCGTTGGCATTGGCGAGTATGCGGTCTTCACAGGCCAGGGAGCGTGCGTGCTTGCTCTTGCGCCATTCGAGGCGTTTGAACCAGTGCATCCAACGGGGATACGCGGCCAGGTTGTAGCGGAGAAAATGGCGATGTATCCCGCCGCCGATGCGATGCAGATCCGCAGGCCTGAGCATTCCCCAATCGATGGTCAAGGGGCGCCCGATCGACGCCATGACATCTTCGGCCCGGTCGAGTCCGCGGTGGACAGTGATGTTCTCGAAGTCATCAGCAGTGTCGGCCAGTACATGCACACGGTAGCCGCGTTCCGCCAGAGAGCGACACAGGTTCACCGCATCGTTTTCCGCGCCGGAACCGGCCAGTCGGAAGTGCTCAACGAAGAAGAGGAGATCGGTGGTCGGCATGCAGGATCACGTGTGGTAGTCGGCGTTTATTTTTACGTACTCATAGGTCAAGTCGCAGGTCCAGACCGTGAACGTGCCCTGCCCACTCCCGAGGTCGAGCCCAACCCGGAATTCCCGCCTGTCGATGGCGGCGACCTGATCTGCTTCGGGTGTTCCCGCGTCCGCTCCGTTCCGCATGACCGGGACGTCGCCGTAGTCGAGATTGATCTTCATGGGGTCGAAATCGATGCCCGAGTACCCAGCGGCACACAGGATGCGTCCCCAGTTGGGATCAGCTCCGAACCAGGCGGTTTTGCACAGCGCGGAGTTCGCAATTGCCTCGGCACATTGGCGGGCGTCTTCGTCGGACTTGGCCCCAGTTACGTGGACCTCAACGAAACGGGTGACTCCTTCGCCGTCAAGCACGAGTTCCTTGGCCAGCCAGCCCAGAACGTGCTCAAGGGCACCGGCGAATGCCGCGAAATCCTGGCGGCTCTCGTCGATCTCATCGTTTCCGGCCGCTCCGTTTGCCAGCACCAAGAGGGTGTCGTTGGTGCTTGTATCGCCGTCGACGGTGATGCGATTGAAGGAGCTGTCCAGCGAGGAGCCGAGCGCGGCGTCCAATGCCTGTTTGGTGATCGCGACGTCGGTGGTCACGTAGGCCAGCATGGTAGCCTGAGGGGGTTGCATTCGCAGTTTCGGGGCGATCATCCCTGCCCCTTTTGCTGTTCCGCCGATGTGGACGGTCTTGCCCCCCAGTTCAACCGCGATCGCGATTGACTTGGGTCGTGTGTCAGTGGTCATTATCGCGTCGGCCACGTCAAGCCCCGCGTCGTCGCTCAGGGCGGCCGCGGCCGCCTCAATCCCCGCGAGCATCGTGTCCATGGGGAGAGGCACGCCGATTCGTCCGGTAGAGGACACAAGCACCTCTTCGGGGGCAATGTTCAGGAGTTTGGCGGCGGCCGTTGCACAAGTCGCAGCATCTTCCAGCCCCGTCTGCCCCGTGCAGGCGTTGGCGTTTCCGCTGTTCACGAGGACAGCGTGTACTGTCTTGCTGCCAGCGAGAATGTCACGGTCATACTGCACCGGAGCAGCGCAGACGACATTTGCGGTAAAGGCCCCGGCCACGATGGCGGGGCTCGGCGAGTGGATCAGCGCCATATCCGGCGCTCCACTCCGTTTGAGACCCGCTGTCACGCCACTGGCGGCAAAACCCCTCGGTGTCGTGACACTGCCTCTCTCGATTGCTTCAAACCCCATCGTCTCGGATCCTCTATCTCACGCGTTGGCGGCGGTTGCACCGGCAAGCGTCTTGAGCAGTGCTCGGACGTCATCGTCGGTCAGCGGCCTTGGGTTCGCTTTCATGCTGCCACTCCGGCAATTGCGTAAAATAGCCTCTTCGTGGCTTTCGTGCAGGCCGTGCTGTGAGAAGTCCGTGGGGATCTCGAGTTGTTCACACAGGACTTCGACTTCCCGGGTCAAGGCACTGGCCGATGGTCTTCCGGTCAGGGTCGCCAGTTCCTGGAGTTGCTCATCACAGGTCGGGGCGTTCCAGCGCAGAATGTGCGGGAGGAGGATCGCACAGGTGCGCCCATGGGCCAGGTTCAGGGCCAAGCCCAAAGGGTGAGCCAGACCGTGGACGGCTCCCAGACCGCTTTGCGAGAATGCCATGGCAGACAGAAGACTGCCCTCAGCCACGGCCGTCCGTGCCAAGCGGTCGCCGCCGTCCCGCCAGGCGGCCGGCAAGGAATCCAGGAGGAGGCGCGTTGCCTTCGCTGCCAGCGCTGAGCTGGCGGCATGGGCATTCAGTGAAATGAACGCTTCGATGGCCTGAGTGAGGGCATCCATGCCGCTTTCGGCGGTGAGAGCCGGAGGCATGGTCACGGTGAGCTCAGGATCCACGATCGCCGCGAATGGGACCATGTGCGGTGATCGCAGTGACTTCTTTACGTTGGCTTCGGTGTCTGTCAGGACTGAGTTCTTGGTGATTTCAGCCCCTGTTCCTGCCGTCGTGGGCAGAGCGACCACAGGGAGTCCCGGGCCGTCTATGCTGTGCCGGCCGTGGAAGTAATCGTCCACTGTTCCATCTGCGTGCGTGAGAACGGCTGCGGCTTTGGCTGCGTCGATAGCGCTGCCCCCACCGACCGCCACGACAACATTCGCGCCACATTGGCGTGCCTGGTCGCGGATTGACGCGACCACATCGAGGGCTGGATCATGGGGTATTCCCACGAGGCGGTCGTGGTCTCCCGGGCACAGCCTTTCGAGCTCGGCAAGTTGTCCGTTTGTCGCCGCGGTGTTTGTCGCTACAAACAAGACGTGCGAGGGGGCACTCCCGCTCAGTCGGTCGAGGATGGAAGCCAGCGCGACACGTCGGCCCCAGCCGAATTGGATGATGGGCGGATAGAGCAGCGTGTAGTCGGCGTCTGGCATCATTCCGGCCCCGTCAGTTCCCGGAGTGCGTCCTCGGCCGCCAGTCGTTCGGCATTGCGTCTGCTCGTGCCGGTTGCCTGTGCGACTTCCCGGCCGTCGACCACGACCACGACCGTGAACTTCGGCTGATGCTCCGGACCTGTCACGCTCACAACGTTGTACTCAGGGGTGGATTGGTATTGGTCCTGGGCCCATTCCTGGAGAGCTCCTTTCGGGTTCTCATCGGCAAGAAGGGCCTGCGGGTGTTCCAGGGCGTCGACAAGCAGGTGTTCGCACAGGCTTCGGGCAGGGGGCAGGCCTCCGTCCAGGTAGAGGGCTCCCAGTACAGACTCAAAGGCATCGCCCAAGTTGGAGGGACGCTCCCGCCCTCCGGCTCGGTCCTCCCCCTTCCCGAGCAGCAAGTGTCGTCCCAGGTCCAAGCGAAGTGCATAGGCCACGAGGGCGCTCTCTTTCGTCACCGCCGAGCGGACCTTGGTCATGTGGCCTTCGTCCATCTCCGGGAAGCGTTCGAAGAGCAGGTCGGAGGTCAGCAGTTGCAGCACGGCGTCTCCCAGGAACTCAAGCCGTTGATTGTCCAGCTGAACGGACTTCTGTTCAGCTGAGAACGACGGGTGGGTCAACGCTCTTCGGAGCAGTTCCGGGTTGACGAACGTGTGCCCCAGTTCCTGCTCGAGTTCTGCCGTGTTTTGGTCCCTGGTCATGGCTTCCCAAACTGTTGCATTTCCGCGGGTATCAGCTAAAGTACAGGCTCCCCGGCGAGGCAAGCCAGATTGTCGTTTTGCCCGGCTTTTGCGCTGTCTCAGGCCGGCGTTTTGATTTGCGAAAAGGACCGTCCACAGCGGAGGTATTCATACTCATGTTCTCGGCATCAGACCTACGAAAGAACCTGAAGATTGAGATTGACGGCGAGCCCTACATTGTAACTTACTTCGATTTCTGCAAGCCCGGGAAGGGTCAGGCTCTCTACCGTTGCAGGCTCAAGCACATGCTCAACGGATCGACCATGGAGCGGACCTTCCGGTCCGTTGACAAGATCGACAAGCCCGACCTTTTCCAGAAGGAAGTCATTTACTCCTACGCAGAAGATCCCAACTACGTTTTCATGGATGCCGAGAGTTACGAAGAAATCCGCGTACCGGGGGACGTTCTTGGGGACCAGATCTACTTCCTCGGCGACGACATGGAATGCTCGATGCTCACCTACCAGAACCGCCCTGTCGAGCTGACGTTGCCGATTTTCGTCGACCGGGAAATTGCCGAAACGGAGCCTGGTGCGCGGGGCGATACGGCCACAAACGTCACCAAGCCGGCCAAGCTTGAAAATGGCTACGAGTTCCAGGTTCCCCTCTTCCTGAATCAGGGGGACACTGTGCGTATTGACACCCGAACCGGCGAGTACAGCGAACGTGTCAGCAAGGCCTGACGAATCCGTTCGACTTCAGCGCATCCGACCGAATCTCGAGCTGCGGAACGACATGCTGTCCGCAGCTCGTTCCTTTTTCAGGGATCGGGGCTTCCTCGACGTTGAGACACCCGTCCGGATCCCGACGCCGGCTCTGGAAGACTACATCGAGGCAGAAGCCTCCGGTGACCATTTCCTGCGCACGTCGCCCGAGTTGCACATGAAACGTCTGCTCGCGGCGGGCTATGAGCGCATCTACCAGATTGGTACCTGCTGCAGGCTCGGCGAACGCGGCCGCGTGCATTTGCCGGAGTTCGCCATGCTCGAGTGGTATCGCCTGGACGCCGACTACATGGATGTTTTGGACGACACCATTGCCCTCGTCCGGGCGGTTGCTGCGAGCGGGGAGCTTCGTTTTCGTGGGCAGTTGACCGATGTCCGTGGGGAATGGCAGCGACTGACGGTTGACGAGGCTTTCCGGACGTACGCCGGGTGCACGCCGGATGCAGCACTTTCTCGTGGCCGCTTCGAGGAGATTCTGGTGGAGCGGATTGAGCCGCACCTGGGAGGCGCTACGCCGACGGTACTGATGGACTATCCTGTGTGCACGAGCGGTCTGTCAAAGCCGAAAGCGGGCACCCCCGGTCGAGCCGAGCGTTGGGAGCTGTACATCGGAGGACTGGAGATCGCCAATGCCTGCAGTGAACTCACCGATCCCGCGGCCCAGCGCCGCTCATTCCAGGCTACGGCTGATCTTCGCCGCCGAGAGCAGCGGCCCGTTTATCCTGTGGATGAGGCGTTCCTTGCGGCCCTGGGACAGATCTCTTCTGCGGCAGGAGTGGCGATTGGGATCGATCGCCTGGCCATGGTCCTGACCGGGGCCGAAGTGATCGATGATGTGGTCGCATTCCCCGCGGACCGGGCATGAGTCCCTATCTGCCCGGAACTGCAGAGGCGAACGGCGTGTCTCATGGGACATTGGGCCGCTCGAGACGGGGCTGGGGAACGCCCCCACTCGGGCGGGGAGAGCGCAAACATAGGAATCGGTAGGCAGCATGACAGAGCCGGAACAGGAATCACGGCCCCGCTCGCCAGGACCTCTGCGACGCGTCCTGGCCGTGGGTTTGGGTATTGCGGCCGTTCTCGGTCTGCGCTTGCTGAGCGTTTCGTGTGTCAGTGTCCCAGATACCAGCGGGAGAGCCCCCATGACGTCCCCCTCCTTCCCGATTGAGAAGAGCGATGCCGAGTGGCAGAAGAAGCTTACCCCGGAGCAGTACTACGTGACCCGCCAGCAAGGAACTGAGCGTGCGTTTTCCGGTGCCTATTGGGACCATGCCGAACCCGGAGCTTACGAATGCGTGTGCTGTGGACATAAGCTGTTCGAAGCAGCCGACAAATTCGATGCCGGATGTGGATGGCCGAGTTTTACTCAGGCCGTGGACGAAGAAACCGTAGAGATTCGGGAGGACCATTCTCACGGCATGCGCCGAACAGAGGTCGTCTGCAGTCGTTGCGGGGCCCATCTCGGGCACGTCTTCACCGATGGACCTGCCCCAACCGGCCTGCGTTTCTGTATCAACTCTGCGTCACTTAGCTTTGACCCCACAGATAGCGAGTCCGACGAAGCGGCACCCGAGCCGGACCAGACGGACGAGTAGTCACCCCAGTTACCGGGCCTCCCCCTCGGTTGCCCCGATCCCCGGTCTGTGAATCGCCAATGTTGGTGAGATCAGTTTGCAGAAACAGGAAAACAGCATATTATAATATGCAGATGCGATGATATAAGGAGTCAGGTGATGTGGAATCAGCAGCGATTGGCCAGTGCTTCCCGGGTCATGCATGCGTTGGCGCATCCTGTGCGCTTGGCGGTGATGCAGTGTCTTGAGGAGCGTGAGATGACCGTGACCGAGCTTTACGAAGCGGTCGGTTGCAGCCAGTCGATGATGTCGCAACAGCTTCAGATTCTGGAGAATCAGGGCTTGATCAAGGGGCGTAAGGAGGGTGCCACGAAGCACTGCAGTATCCGGAATCCGGATTTTCTGAAGCTCTTTGTCTGTATGTCGAACCATCTTGAAACGATCCTGCGCGTACCGACGCGGGATGAGTGACTCAACGGATTATTTCCCTAAAGGGTGAAGGAGTATTCTCTATGAAACTGCTGGTGATCGGAGGAGTTGCGGGGGGGGCCAGTGCGGCAGCCCGGGCGCGTCGTCTAGACGAGACGGCTGAGATCGTGATGTTCGAACGGGGAGAGTACATCTCGTTCGCAAACTGTGGTCTTCCCTATCATGTCGGGCAGGTCATCCCGGAACGTGGCAGCCTGATGGTCATGACGCCGGAGAAGTTCAGAGGCCGGACCAATATTGAGGTGAGGACATCTCAGGAGGTCACGGCGATTGACCGCTCAAGCAAGACGGTGACTGTGCGCCGTGTCGGGACTGATGAGAGATACACCGAACCCTACGACAGACTGATCCTTGCCACCGGCTCGAGCCCCATACGGCCGCCGATTCCCGGAGCCGACGATCCCGGTGTGTTCCAGCTGTGGACGATCCCGGATATGGACCGCATTTTGGGGCGCGTTGATGCCGGGGCCCGACGGGCTGTGGTGATTGGCGCGGGCTTCATCGGGCTGGAGGTGGCGGAGAATCTACGTGAGCGTGGGTTGGCTGTGGATGTTGTCGAAATGCTCCCCCAAGTCCTGCCCACGCTGGACCATGAAATGACCCAGCCATTGGCCGACGAGTTGACGCGCAAAGGGATCACGCTTCACCTTTCCCGGCGCGTCACTGGGATCGTCCGTTCCGACAGCGGCCTGCAGGTTGGGCTGGAGGGAGGGGAGGAACTGGGAGCGGACCTCGTGGTGATGTCGATAGGGGTTCGTCCGAACTCAGAGCTGGCGGTGGATGCCGGACTTGAGACAGGATTGCGCGGAGGCGTCATAGTCGATTCGGGCATGCGTACATCCGATCCCGACATCTTCGCCGTTGGTGACATGATCGTTGTCCAGGACCCCGTACTCGGACAACCGACGATGATCCCTTTGGCCGGCCCCGCGAACAAGCAGGGCCGCATCGCGGCAGACAACGCCTGCGGTCGGGACTCTGTGTATCCGGGCACCATGGGGACGGCGATTGTCAAGATCTTCGGACTCACCGCTGCCAGCGTGGGACACACTGAACGACGGCTGGCTGAGGCGGGGCGCGAATTCCGCAAAGTCTATCTGCATCCGGCATCCAACGCGTCTTACTACCCGGGAGCATCGCCGTTGGCCATGAAGGTCCTGTTTGCCGAAGACGGAGCCATCCTCGGTACTCAGATCGTTGGTGCCGCCGGTGTGGACAAGCGGATTGATGTCATCGCCACAGCCATGAAGACCGGCCTTACGGTCCAGGGCTTGGAGGAGTTGGAGCTCGCCTACGCTCCTCCTTACGCGTCTGCGAAGGACCCTGTGAATTTTGCGGGCATGGTCGCAGCCAACGCGCTTGGTGGCGATACGCGCCCGGTTGCGCCGGACTCCCTGCCGGAGAACGCGTTTCTCTTGGACGTGAGAGAACCCGCGGAACGTGAGCTCGGCCACATTGAAGCGTCCGGATTCATCCCGCTCGGTCAGCTTCGGGACAGATGCGGCGAGCTGCCCCGCGACAGGCCGATCGTGGCCTACTGCAAAGTCGGACTCCGCGGCTACCTGGCCGAGAGGATTCTGCGGCAGAACGGTTTCGATGTCTACAATCTCAGTGGCGGCTGGCTCACCTGGAGGATGTTCCATCCGGACCCGGTCCGTCCCTCCACTCCTTCCCCGTCCGTGAAGGCAACAGTGGAGCCGAATCCACCCTCGAGTGTGGCCCCGACAAAGCACATTGATGTGACCTCACTGCAGTGCCCCGGGCCGGTCGTCCGGATGAGCCAGGAGATTGGTGACCTGGCTGTGGGAGAGGTGTTGGCCGTGCGCGCTGCGAATGCGTTTCGTTCTGACCTGGAGGCCTGGTGCCAAAGCGCCGGCCATGAGGTGCTTGAGCTGAGTGAAGGAGACCGGACGCTGGACGCTCTCGTACGCAAGTCCGACACGAATGCCTCCATGCCGGGCTCAACCTGCGGCGCGGCAGCTTCGGGCCAACCCGACAGGGCAGCTCTGGTCGTGTTCAGCAATGATCTGGACAAGGTGATGGCCGCCTTTATCATTGCGACGGGGCTCGCGACACTTGGGACGAAGGTCGATCTGTTCTTCACCTTCTGGGGGCTCAATGTTCTGCGCAAGGAGCGCCCCCCATCGGTGGCCAAAGACCTCCTGAGTCGCATGTTCGGGTTCATGATGCCACGCGGGGCTCGGAAACTCGCCCTGTCGAAGATGCACATGATGGGGATGGGCACGGGAATGATGAAACATGTGATGCGGCAAAAGAACGTCACGTCGCTTCCCGGGCTGATTGAGGAAGCCCGCGGGCTGGGTGTTCGCTTCATCGCCTGTGATATGGCCATGAATGTCATGGGCCTTCAGCGTGAGGAACTCCTGGATCAGGTGGACGAAATCGCTGGTGTTGCGAAGTTTGCTGCCCTGGCCAAGGAGAGCGGTACAGTACTCTTCATCTGATTTGGCAGCTCTGCAGGCAAGGCTCAAATCACCCCCTCTCGGGAGGACTGTCGCTCACGGTCACCTCGTCGTGACTGCATCCCCCGACAGCTTCGGTCGCTGATGGCTGGCTTCAGGCACAGTGGCAGGACGACGTACTGGCGGCTATTTTCCGCTGTGAAGAGGGATAGGCCATTGTCACCGGGGCGACGATTCGGAAAAGAGAAACACTCGGATGAACAGCCTGCAGCACATCAGGCGGCTGGTCGCGGCTACTTTGGCCGTGGTGGTTTGCACGGCCTCTGTGGTTTGCACGGCCTCTGTGGCCGCCATGGCTCCGGGCGAGTTTGATCCCGGCGGCTTCTCCGTGCGGATCTCGAGTCAGCCTCTGGGATTGCCGACACCGGGTGAGACCGGGGTGACTGTCCGCAGCGTGCCCCACGCGTTCATGGACGACATCTTCTGTTTGAGCCAGTCCCAACCGGGGTTGATGCTCCTGGCGTTCGAGAATCAGCGCGAGGTGAAGATAGGCAAGCTTGTGGTGTTCACTGAGCTGCCCAAGGCGATTGAAGTGCTCGGGATCGGGGGGGGGCAACCCATCCTCAGTCGTACGCCCTGTGACCTCAATGGCGTTCCCGCCGTCCGCTATGCCATCGATGTCACCGCGACAAGGGGGACGATCAAGGCCACAGGCTACAACATCTTCTCAGCTCCGGCTCTTCTTCTGCGGACCGACGCGCCGCCCTCGGACAGAGTCATGTCAGCTCGATATTGGCTTGAGAACGACGGGGTTGCCACACCCCCGTGCGACATCTCTCTGCGGGTGATCCCGACAATCCATGGGAGCCGCCCGCGTTGGTTTGAGACGGGTGTCCATTTCACCCCGAACTGTGCAGCCCTGCCCGAAGGGACGGCGGTCGAGCAGTATGTAGCCCTTTACACGGCGACGGGCTGCAACGTAGCGCACTGCCCTCCCAGCACCCTCGCGGCAGAGCTCGGGCGCCGGGATGTCGTGCGCTACATGCAGCCGAGCGGATGGCTTGTGAACGGGTGCATGATCGGGAAGAAGCCGCGCCCGGACAGCGTCAAGTTCCAGCTCGCTGACGGCACATACCATGCAAACGGCACGTGTCCTGCTGCCATCTACGGGAGAGAAGCCTACTACCACGATAGGGTTGAGGCGCCGCTCCGGGAGATCATCGTGCGTGACCGGATGGCCGAGCACATCATGGCCAACTGGGAACCGTTCATGTTCGACTTTAAGGGGTGCTTCTGCCACCGCTGCAGGAGGGACTTCATTGCCTACACGGCACTTCCGTCCGATTACGTTCACGGTCTTTGGCCCAAACGCATTCTAGACACTCACCGGGACAGTTGGTTGGACTTCCGTTCGTGGCAGAATGCGCACGTCATTCGGACCCTCGAGGCCTCGGTCAATGCGATGGGGGCAGAAGCGGGGCTGGACGCACACTTCGTTCCTGAGATGCACGTCAAATCGATCACATCGCTTTGGGATACGTCGGACTCCCTGCGGCAGTACTCGACCATGGCCTATGCCGACAGGATCCCTCTGATCAACGTCTGGGGACCCTATCCCTGGCAGACGGTTGGCACGCCCTATCGGTACGTGAGGGGGTACAACTTGTCGACTCATTGCCTGGCAAAAGACGCGGCCGAGTATATCCGCGACCAGATTCCCATGGAGCACCGGCCACGGCTGATCGCTTTCCCCCATGGTCTTCAAGGCAACAAGTGGACCACCGAGCCCGAGTCCATGGCCATGGACATCCTGTCGTACTTCGTTCACCAGTGGGATGGCGCGATTGTCTACGCGTTCCCAAAGGGGTACGATGCCCGTTACTGGGCCGCCTTGGCCAGGGCCAATGTTGCCATCGCCGCATTCGAAGAGATGGTGTTCTCCGGGACGGCTCAGAGCAAGCATAAACTGGAAGCTGTCACGCCCATGCCTGCTCCGGCCCCCGCATTCCTGAACGCTCCTTGTGGCGGCATTGATGTTCCGAAGTGGCGGGATGCCGGCCTGATCCAGAGCACGGAGTACCGGTCAGGTGAGAGCCGACTCTTCGCGGTGGCCAACTACTGGCAGCGTGGAGAGTCTTTCTTCCGCCTGCGCATCAAAGGCGTGCCGCTGGGTAGAAAGTTCGTGTTGCGCGAGCCCCTCTCCGGCCGTTGTTTCGCTGATGCTGAGGGCAACTTTGGGCTCACGTCCGGGCCTCTCAGGGAAGGCGTACTTTTGCACGTGGGAGCCCAGCGTTTTGGCTTCTTCGTACTGGAACCTGTCGGTTCCGGACATGATTACGGCGTGCCTGTTTCGTCGGGTGCTGTTGCCGCTGTTATGGAAGCCCGCAGGACCGCCATCCAGGCTGCCTACGATGCGGAGCCGGTGACCAGCAGGCCGGTTGACTATGAGGGGGAGCTGAAGGCCTTCAAGCGTGTGAAGGCCGCGGGGGTAACAGTGAAGCGGGTAAACGACGCCCGGCTTGGGCGCCTTGCTCTTCAGGTCAAGAGTCGCCACCAGGCGATGGTCATAGACTCGGTTGGTGGCGGACGGGTCAGCAGCTGGCGAGTCGGAGGCGAGGAGCTTGTGCATGCTGACAAGGCGTCGGGGCTGGCCCTGGATGCGTTCTGGTGCCCCGCTGCCATGGTCACCGAGCCCTATGCTGTCTCATCATGTACAGCCACTGACGGCGGGGTGGAGATTGTGCTGGAAAAGCGACTCACGGGGGGGAGTTACATGGCCGGGGCAACGATCCGGAAGACCTTCACAGTTCCACGTGGGGCCGCAACGTTTTCCGTAACCAGTGAGGTACGCAACACCACAGCCGGCGAGGTGGAATTCTCGTACCGTTTCCACAACATGCCCGGCTTCCTCGAACTCCGAGATGACGTATCAGGAACGGCGGCTATGGGCAATCACGGGACCGAGACGACGTTCTCCCGCACCTTCAAACGCCACATGTACACCATGGTCGGGGTGGAGCCGGACGCCCGACTGTCCAAAGCGTTCGACATGGCAACTCGGAGCACGATCTCCGAGCCGAACGTGTCGTTCCGGGCTCCCTGGTGTACGCTCAAGGTGACGGCCATGCTGGCTGATGCCCCCCTCAACGCCATCGTTTTCTGGGACTCAAGGGCGATGCCGTGCCCCACATTTGAGCCGATCTTCTCCCGTGTCAGCCTGCCCGTCGGGGAAGCGTGGCAGGCCACCATGCATTGGCGCGTGGACGAGTGACGTCCAAGGAGACGGAGACATCGACGTTTCGCCTGTTCACTCGCCGCTGAATCTCAGCGAATAGAGGTCGGCATCCGACATCTCAACCCGGAGCCGGATTGGCTTCCCTGCCAGCACGCTGACATCCGATCCCTTCTTCCACGTGACCACTCTTGTGATGTGATCACCGTAGATCGGCTCGCAATCGTCTCGGGTGAAGCCGGGGATTGCGCTGCCACTGGCGTCTTCAAGGCTGACGAGAATCTTGCCGGCGGCGCTGGTGGAATAGTTGATCTCAAGCTCTTTGCCTGAGAAGGTCAGCAGCCTGGTGACGAGTTCGCCTGCGGGTAGTGGGGCGTTCACGGAGACGAATCCGTCGATTCTCAGGGCGTATCTCCGGCCTCCGGTGAGGAACAGCGACATCTCGGCGGGGCTCGTCTGATGGATGCCGATTGCGGCGTAGTTGGCACGGTTTGCCCACCCCTTCCGGCCGATGCCGGGCCGGATGATCGATTCGGCGAACTCCCGGTCGAACCGGGGGCCGCCTCGCGTGCTCATCAGGAGGATGTCGGTGGCCGCGCCACGGTTCACCATGAAGCGCGTTGGGAGGGCGATGTAGATGTGGGGCGCACGGTAGTACGGCTGGGTGCATGCCGTGTAGAGGTGTTCTCCCGGAAGATTGGCCTCCATCTCAACGAAGGGGGTCCAGTCTATGAAGTCCCTGGAGGTCGTCCGGGCGATGCCCCGGTGACCTTTGATGAAGCGTCGGAAATAGCACACGTATGTCCGCTCGGAAGCTGACCAGAACGCGTAGTTCTGCGAATCGAAGTACTTGCCCCACGCTTCGGGAATGACCGGGGTCTCTTTCAGCCTCTTCCAGTGGATCCCATCCGCTGACACGAAGGCTGTCAGGCCACCGGGGCCGCGTCGGTCTCGCACGGCCAAGTGTTCCTTGTGCGGCTGGTACGCCAGCCCTCCAAGCCCCTTGTAGCGCTCTTCGGGCGACACGCCCGGGCGTGTGTCGATGAACGGCGTGAAGTTGTGATTCACCAGGAATTCGTTCATCAATACGACGTTGCCTTCCGGGAATGTAGGGTGGTCATCGTAGACCCCGAGCTTCGGCAGTGTCCAGTTGATCGCATCCTCGCTTTCGGCATAGAGCGTCACCTCACCCTCGTGGTATTGCTCCCATCCCTTCTTCCAGTGATTGCCGACTTTGGTGTCGCCTCGGTAGTAGAACTGGAACTTGTCATCTGCCTTGAGCACCGTGGCATAGTGCCCGTGAGGTCGCGGTGGCGACACGGGTGGCATGAGCTGCGGCGTGTGGAGTTTGAGCGCCACCCCTTTGAGCTCGTCGATAATGAGCCTGTCTACGAACAGTTCGCGTCGCGATCCGAGTGCTATGACTTCGGGCGTCTCCTCAGCTCTGGAGGAAGGAGGAGGCACCAACGTGCCCGCCAACGCAAGACCAACCGGCCACACGACTCTCAGTACGTTGCCCTGTCCCATGGTGCGTCCTCTCTTATGTCTGGCGTGTCCGGTGGACAGCGACTTCCCGCTGCCGTGTACCAACCAGCGTCCGGGTCGGCGGTGATCTCCCCGATCGCCTATCGGGTCATCAAGGCTGATTCACGCGCGCCGCCGTCGAAGATAGACGTGTCTGAGCTCAAAGGCAATCGGGGGCTGACCGGCCGGTCCGAGCAGGCCTTCTCGTGGATGGCCTTTCTCAAGAGACCTGGTCGAGAAGGTAACAGAGCCAGGCATCGGCAGAGCTCCTCTACACTGATCCGGCTACGCCTTGCGGCCTCACGTTCACGGCCCCGGTAAACGCGGAATAGCGGCTCTTCCCCGATGCCCCTACGTTGCGAGGGTGCCGACTCCGCCCGTTGCTGCGAGTCCGGGGTATATTGACGGTGCCCTACAGTTCTCAACTGCCACAAGGAGATGCCCCAGATGCATATGCCTGGTCCTTGCGCTTGGCTTACCGCCCTGCTTGTCTCGTCCTGGACTGCGTCCGCCCAGGACCTGATGCTGCACGTCGCACCCGCGGGTTCTGACCAGAATCCCGGTACAGAGGCACAGCCGTTCGCTACCTTGGTGAAGGTGCGGGACGCTGTTCGTACTCGGCGGCAGGCGGGCGTTACCGGAGCCGTGACAGTGACCGTCCATGGTGGGAGCTATTTTCTGAAGCAGGGACTTGTGCTGGAACAACAGGACTCGGGGACGGCAGCGGCGCCGGTCACCTACATGGCCGTTCCCGGTGAAGAGGTCCGCTTGATCGGGGGGCGGCAACTCACTGCCGCGATGCTCCAACCGGTCACGGATGCGGACGCGCTGGGACGTTTGCCCGTTTCCGCACGTTCCCAGGTTCGTGTGGTGGACCTTGCTCAAGCGGGTGTCGCCAAAGTCAGCGCGTTGCCGACGACGTTCCGTGGGGCGGCGAAGTACGCGGAGGTCTTTTACAACGACAGACCGCTTGAGCTGGCTCGTTGGCCCAACGAAGGCTGGGTGACGATCAAGAGCGTCATCGACCGAGGGGGAAAACACAGCACGGTAACACACCCTGACGGCAAGCCCGGCAATGGCACCTTTGAGTATGAAGAGGACCGACCATCGAACTGGCAGGTGGCGCAGGGCGTCTGGCTGCACGGTTACTGGTGCCATGACTGGTACGACCAAGCCATTCGTGTGGCTTCCATCGACACGGCGAAGAAGCAGATCACCTTCGCGGCCCCACATGGCTATGGGATTGGGCCGTCGCACAAGTGGAACAAGGTCCCGCGCCGTTACCGCGCCATGAACCTGCTGGAGGAACTGGACGAGCCAGGCGAGTGGTACATCGATGTGGATAAGCAACGGCTGTATCTCTGGCCTCCGACGGACGTGGCCGGCGCCCGCTTCGTGGTCTCGGTTCTTGACGAGCCATTGGTCACCCTCAAGGAATCGGCTCATGTCCTGTTCCGGGGGATGACGCTTGAATGTACTCGTGGCAGCGGTGCTGTGCTGAGCGGGGGCCATGACAACGCGTTTATCGGTTGCACGATCCGGAATACCGGCGGGAGCGCGGTGTCGGTCTCCGGTGAGCGGAACACGGTTGAGGGGTGCGACATTTACCAGACCGGAATGGCAGGCATAAAGCTCAATGGCGGCAACCGATACTCCTTGCGCCCAGCCCGCAATGTAGCTCGCAACAACCACATCCATCATTTCGCGCGTTTGCAGCGTACCTATGCCGCCGGGATTCACTTGGGGGGGGTAGGGAATGTCGCTTCTCACAACCTCATCCATGACTGCCCGCATTCTGGGATCCTCTACGGTGGGAACGAGCAACTCATCGAGTACAATGAGATCTTCCGCACGTCTCAGGAAACCGGGGATGTAGGGGCGCTTTACACGGGACGTGACTGGGGAACACAGGGCAACGTGATCCGGCACAATTTCATCCATCATACTGGCGGAGTGAAGGGCTGGTCCATGGGCGTGTACCTCGATGACTGCGACAGCGGGGATACCATCGTCGGCAACATTTTTTACCGGGTAACGCGCGCAGCCTTCATTGGCGGGGGGCGGAACAACAGCGTTGAGAACAACGTTTTCGTGGATTGTTCGCCGGCTGTTCATGTGGATGATCGGGGCAAGTCACGGATCAAGTGGGGCGCAGGGGTCAAGGAGAGTTGGGATCTCGAAGCCAAGCTGAAGCGCTACAAGTTCCAGCAACCGCCCTGGAGTGAACGGTATCCGCACCTAGTCAACATCCTTGGGGATCGACCTGAGCTGCCGTTGCACAACGTCATTCGTCGGAATGTGGCCGTGGGAGGGAAATGGTTGAACGCGCGCGGCAAGATTAAGTCCTATCTGACCATGGAAGACAATCTGGTGACGAATGCCGACCCCGGCTTTGTGAGCGCGGCGACCATGGATTTCCGCTTTGCCGAGACCTCCCGGGTGTGGAAGGATGTTCCGGGATTCGAGGCCATTCCGTTTGCAGCCATCGGGCTGTTCGAAGACTCACGACGGGCGTCCTGGCCGGTGGAGAAGCCGGTTTGTGAAGGTGGCCTTGCCCCACCCGAGGCCAAGGTCGTGAAGGCGAGTAAAGATCTGCCGGTGTTCAAGGTTGCGGCAACGCCGGCATCGCTGGATGTGGATGGGGATATTCGGGCCGAGGAGTGGCGTGATGCGGACGCGGCCGGCACCATGCCCATTGCCAAGGACATCGGCGGAGCCCCCGCTCACCCGGTGAGCAGGGCTTGGCTGATGGCATCGAAGGCAGGCTTGCTTGTCGCGATAGAAAACGAGATCGAGGCGGGGAAGACCATCTCGGTGGGCGATACGTGGGGGAGCTGTGATGCGGTTGAAATTGCCCTGCGGACGCCGCAGACAGCGGACGAGAAGACATTGATCTATCGCGGTTTCCCAACGGGCACATGGCAGTGCAGCGACGAAGCCGAGATCTCCGCTGTTGACCGGAAACGTGCCGCCATCGGGGTTCAGTATGCTGCGAAAATCGCAGCTGATGGCAAATGGACAACGGAGTGGGTCTTGCCGTGGAAAGCGCTGGGGCTGCCCGATCGGGAGGGCAAGCAGCTTCTGTTCAATATCACGGTCCGCAAACCGGCGAGTAAGCTCTGGCTTATGTGGCAAGGCACAGGCGGCCACTCCTATCGCGTTGAGAACGCCGGTCGTATCCAGCTACCGTAGTTCTGCGAGACAAGGGTCGGCACAGGATCGATACGGGACCGGAACAGCGGCATGCAGGTGGACGCTCAATACTTTGCGTCACTGATGCCGGGCGTTCTAGCCGTTGAGGCCAACAAGGAAGCAGAGAGTGTCGGTTCGGGACGCCCCGACCCACTACTGGAGAAGACGGCGGAGCGGCCCTGCGCTCAGAGAGAATCCGCAACACGCTCCAGAGAGAGAAGGAGGTCCCCATCACGTGCAAGTGACCGCCACCAGTCCTCCCTACGATCCACGCATTCCGGCCGGCGTGCTCCGGCTGGACTATGTAAGCGGGCTTGATGGGGCGTCTGACTGGGCCCTCGTTTGGCCGGGAGAGATTACCGGGCTCTGGATCGTTGTCATTCACGGACACGGCTCGAGTGGGGACCAGATCTTCACCCGCAAAGACATCCGCGAGCTCTGGTTGCCGCAGTTCCGGGCCTGTGGCGCGGGATTGCTCTCGGTCAATCTTCGGGGGAATGCCTGGATGGGACCGGCTGCTGCCCATGACCTCCATGATCTGGTCAACTACATGCGGGTGGAGCGGGGACTGAAGCGAACCCTCTTCTGTTCCGGATCGATGGGGGGCACAAGTAACCTGATTTACGGCGTTCTGCATCCGGAAGACGTGGACGGAATCGTCGCTCGGGGCGCGGCCACAGATCTGACGACATACCAGCCTTGGTGTGCCCAACACGAACGCCCCATTCTGCGCGAGATCGCGGCAGCGATCGCTGATGCGTACGGCGGAACGCCGGTCGAGCGTCCGGACGTCTATCTGCGCCATTCTGTCGTGGCCAATGCGCGACGTCTGTCCATGCCGGTCGCGTTGTCGCACGGTGGCGATGACCAGGTGATTCCGGTGTCACAGTCGCGAGCGTTGGTGGCGGAGCTCAGCGATCTTGCTACGTTCCGCTACGACGAGATCCCCGGTGGCAACCATGACTCGCCACTGCATGAGACAGCTGGGTTCCTTTGGGTGCTGGAGCAGATGAGCATTGAGAACGGGGGCGGCGATGATCGCTGTGACAGGTCGCCGGATGGCACCGCCTCCCACATTTAGGAGCAAGAGTCGCCGAATGGCGCCCCTCCTGCGTTTAGGAGGAAGAGTCGCCGGGCGGCACCGCCTCCCACATTTAGGAGCAAGAGTCGCCGAATGGCGCCCCTCCTGCGTTGGCGTAGAGAAGGAGATAGCCAAGTATGGACATCAGATCCCTCATCTTCCGCTCCTGCCTGCTGTTGGTCGTCCTGCTTGCGCTGTCGTCTCGTGGCGGAGAGGAACGGGTTGTGTCTGAGGTGGTGTGCCCGTACATCACATCCAGTCCGGCTGTCGACGGTCATCTCGCGGAGTGGGAAACCGCATCAGCCCCCGTCGCCCTGCGTCCTCTCGGTCTGGAGATTGACGAATCGACGCCATCTCGCATGCGAGTGCGTTCTCTCTGTGATCAGAGTGCACTGTATCTCGCGATTGAGGCGGACTCCGCAACTGGGGCCGTGCCTCGAGGGCGCAGCAGGAATGCGAAGCACGATGGGCGGATCTTCTACGACGAGTCAGTTGAGGTCTTTCTGCAACCCCAACCCGCTTCTTCTGACTACGTTCAGTTCGTCGTCAATTGCGATGGCGTTGCCTTCGACTCGAGGGTCCAGGCTCGGCCAGCTGATGGCGCTGCTACCGGCGTAGCTTGGAATCCGGTTTGGCAACGGGTCACGGCCACGCGCAAAGGAGGCTGGACTGCGGAGATCGCGATCCCTTTTGCGAGCCTGGGCATCGCCGCCCCGCGGCAGGGCTTCGTTTGGCGTATCAAGGTTGGGCACAACACGCCCGGGCAGCCACACGAGATGTGGCCGCGTAACGAGTCAACCAGTTTCCACAACCCCAACTGCTGGGCCTACCTGATCTTCGGCGACCCGAACTTGCTTCAGAACGGTGGCTTCGAGACTCTTGACGAGAAAGGACGGCCACTGGGTTGGCGGTACCTGTACCATGAGAAGGAAGGGAAAGGGGAGGTTACTCTCGCCTCGACGGACGCCCCTGAGGGGAAGCGTGTGATACGCTACGAAAAGTACAAGGCCTTCAAGTGGTTCCCTCAGCTGTGGGCCGATCCCACGCTCATCCAGCCGCATTCCACCTATGAGTTCTCTGCCCTCGTCAATTCGCCCAAAGCCTTTGTTATGCGGCATGGCTTTTTCAACGCCAAAGGTGGACGGACCTCGAAGTTCTCCCGCACGGAGCCCTCGACGGAAGGGTTCGAGCGACGATCAATCACGTTCCGGATCGAGGATGAAGAGCCCCAAGTTGGGATTGGGCTGCAGTACGCTCGGACAGCTGGCGTCATGCACATCGACGATGTGCGTCTCGTGCGTCTGAACCTCTCCGAGTACCGCCAGCGTCCGATTCCGGCTCCCCACCGCTACCACAACCTGGAGCGTTTGGCTGAACGGCGCCCGTTCAAGCCCGTTGGCGACGTCTTGCGGGGGCAAGGTGAGCGTGTGATTCTGCGCGATTCAGCGACTGGCGCGCCTATTTGGCGAATCACGGACACGCCGGGTGGGGCGACCCGCCATTACTACATGGAAGCCTGCCCCTGGAACTGCGATGGGAGTCGTTTCCTCCTCAAGCGCGGTGGCCTGGTTGCCTTCTCGGCCGATGGGCGCGAGGGTGAGACGCTTAACGATTGGGGAGGGTGGTTTGCCTGGGACCGAGAGGATCCCGATGTCTTCTACTTCTGCCGGACGAACCGTCCTGTCACCAAGTGTTTCTCCTACTCGTTCAAGACGGGCAAAGAAACTCTCATGCGCACGTTCCGGGGGGCGGTCAATGCGTGGGTGATCAGCTGGGATAACCGCTATCTGCTCTGCAAGCAGCACCTGGCGGACAAGCCCCTACGCGAGCGGACAAAGATCATCCTTCTCGATCTGCAGGGCGAGGACGATGTCATCCTCGACCCTAAGGGGCACATCCACCAGTTGTGGTTCACTAAGCTCCGAGACTATTCCGTGGAATTCGAGTACGAGCACCATGGTGACTATGGGCAGGGGGATTACAGGGAAGGGAACTTCATGATGGGCCTCGATGGCTCGATTCGTTTGATATACGGCGGCGAGGGCGTATGGGCAGGGCACCGGGCGCATAGCCCTTCGGGCGAGTGGATGTGTCCGGGCGGAACCCTCCAAGTCGTGAGCAAACTCACGGGGGAAAAGCGTATTCTGGGCAACATCGGGGGGAACCATCAGTCGTGGGAGACAGACGATTCATGGCTTGCCGCCAGTTCGGGTATTCACCTGCTCCGGTTCGCTGCGGACAGGCGCGGGTTCATCCATCGGATCGGGTCCCACAACTCCCGGATCGGCCATTCGACGTACTGGGCTGAAGCGCATCCGGCGATGAGTCCGGATGGCACCAAGCTTGGCTACGCATCGAGCATGCTGGGCGATGTCGATTTCCACTGGATCGTCATGATGCCACCAGGGCGGCCTGAGGCCCTCCGGGCGTTCTCCGGCGACGGGGAGACAGTGCTTTCCTGGACCGCGCCAAAGCATGCGAAGGAGGTCGCTGGATACCTTGTCTACGCTGCCGAAACCAGCGGCGGCCCCCACCGGCAGGTGACGCCTGAACCCATCAGGGACGTGACGGGGCGCGTGGCCAATTCGGCTGATGGGAAGCCGCGGTACTACGTGGTCACTTCGCTGGAGCAGTCGAGCTTGGAGAGCGTGCCGTCAGACGAAGTTTGTTCAGATCCGTCCTGGCCGGGTCCTGTGACGCTCGTCCACGAGGCGGAGTTTGCTCCCGTTACCGAGCCTCCCGCCATGGAGACCTTTGACTCGTCGGCCAGCGGTATGTACGTGCTGAATCTGGGGCACGGGAAAGCGGGCGAGAAGGTGGCCTTTCCGTTCACTGTTCCTCGTGCGGGGGCGTTCTCCGTCTGGGGATTGCTCAAGAATACGGAGAATGCGTTCACGGGACAGGCTGCGATCGATGGTGGTACCCCCTCCCCGTTCGCGGGTGTGGCCGGCGATTGGGCCTGGATTCAGTTAGTCCAGCAGACAGAGCTCGCGGCCGGTGCACACACACTCACGATCGTCCCGGGAGCTGCGTTCACGTTGGTGGATCAATTCGTGGTGACGGAGGCCGGTTGCCCCGAACCAGGTCCTCGCCGGCTGGATCCCGATTCGCCGGTTCCACCCACCGACCTTAGGGCAGAGCAGATCGACTCTTACACCATCCGACTTGCCTGGGAGCTTCCTCGGTTGGCAGGCGCACATCATGTCAATGTCTACTTGGCCAAGGGGGAATCGTGTGCTCCGATGCAGGAAAACCTGATCGCATCCCCTCCGGCTGACGCTGCTGGTTACACGTGTTGGGGACTGGAGGCGGGAACGGCATACACCTGTTGCACTACGGCTGTGGATCGAGCCGGCAATGAGAGCGCTCCAAGCGCATCGGTCCAGGCGACGACTACTGCACTTGCCCCGCGTTGGTTGATTACCCCGAACGTGAGCTGGCGCACCAAGGGCGGCGATTGCCCGAGCTTCGAGTTTGACGTTCCAAGGGCCTCGAGAGCAGTTCTGTGGACAAAGTGGCAGAACCTTACCCCGAAGCGGCGTGGGACCGGAGGACGGTTCGAATTGTTGCTCGATGGCGTGTCTGTCGGCAGCCAGAGAATCCGGTTTGGCTATGTTTGCCTGGGGCATGGCGGCCCTGTGGTCGGGCACTGGCTCTGGAATCACAGCGCTCCGGTCGCAGACGATGGTCTGCGCGGGTTCTCCATCGCGCCGGGGAAGCACACCCTCACCCTTCGCGTGGCGGAGAGCGATGAGCTTGAACTCGAAGGCGTCATTCTCACCAACGACCTGGGCTTCCTGCCCAAAGACGGCTACACCAGCTTCCTGCCATTGCGGAAAGGGGAGTGAGGGGGACAGCTGCTTGACGGAGCCAGTTGCGGCCACTAGACTCGCCAGAGACAAGAGGCGCCCCGATGGCTCGGAGCGCGAGTTCGGGGCTCGGAGACCGAACAGCAACGCCGCAGGAGTGACTGGAAGACAGATGAGATTGGTGAGAGTACTCAGTGTTGACAGGTTTGATCCCGACGAGAAGGGCATTGACCAGACCCGTTCCATGAGCGGAGAAGAACGCGTGTCGCTGTTGGAGGATCTGAGACGCCAGATGTCGAAGGTAACTCAGTGTGAATATCCACGAAGACTTCGAAGAGTTCTTGAGGTTGCTCGTCGAGCAGCAGGTTGAGTTTGTCATTGTTGGGGGGTACGCGGTCGCTTTTCACGGCTACGTCCGTGCCACCCAGGACATCGACCTTTTCTTCCGCGATACCGAGGACAATGTCTACCGCATTCTTCCCGCTCTGCAGGACTTTGGCCTTGCCGTTGACGAGTCGGCACTGCAGGACTTTCGCGATCCCGGGAGCATCATCCGGATGGGGGTTCCTCCCGTCAAAATTGAGATGATCAACACGATCAGCGGGATCTCGTTTGAGGAGGTATGGAAGGGCCGAGTTCCCGGGAGATACGGGGGGGTTGAGGTGGATTACATATCCTTGCCCGACCTGCTCACCAACAAGAGTGCGTCTGCGCGCCCCAAGGACCTCGCAGACGTTGACGAACTCGGAGGAAACAGGGGCATCTGACCGGGCCGCAGCCGAACACAGGAACCCCGGCCGGCTTCCTCCTATTTCCACACCTCCATGGTCTACAAGGAGATAGCTTGGCGGTGACGCGTCGTGGAGTCATTCTTGGGTTTGGGCTGTTGATCGCGATCTGCTGCCTTGCCTACTTCAATGACGGAGTGATCCGCCAGCCGCGGCTTGTGTACAACCTGTTGCCGCCGGTTATCTATGGCGGCCTGATCGCCGTCATCCTGATTGCCAACCCCGTTCTGCGTCGCCTGAACACCGGCTGGGCTTTCACCCGGGCAGAGCTGGCCTTGATGCTGACGTTGGCTGCCGTCGGCGGCTCCATCTCCAGCTACGGTTTCGCCCAGACGATTCCCACCACATTGATGGTCCCTCACCATGATGTCCGGATCCGCCCGGGATGGTCCGATGCGGGGCTTATTGGACAGATCCTTCCCGCTTACTTGCTGGCAGACCCATCCGGGGACGAGGACCGCGTCTTGACGGGATACATGACCGGTCTGGCCGATGGTGATTCGCACATTGGGCTGTTCGATGTTCCCTGGGGGGCTTGGGGACGGGCATTGGCCTGGTGGTTGCCGGCGGTCGGCGCGGTGTTGGTCATGACGGTCGGGCTGAGCATTGTCGTACACCGTCAGTGGTCAGTGCACGAGTGTTTGCCCTACCCGATTCCGGCTCTTGCCGATGCCCTGTTGCCGGAGGCATCCGGGGCGAAGAATTCGCTTTGGGGGTCACAACTGTTCTGGTGTGGTGCTCTCGTCGCGTGCAGTATTCACTTCAACAACTACGCCTGTCGCTGGTGCCCCCAAGCCCTCATCCCGATCCGCCTGCACTATGACTTCACTGCTCTACACGCCCTTGTGCCGGTATTGGGGACCTCCGGCATGCGTCTGTTGCGGCCGAATGTGATCTTTGCCGTAGTAGGCCTGTCTTACTTCATTGCCACGGATGTGTCTTTCACAATGAGTGTCGCACCGTTCCTGTTCTGTGCGCTGACCGGCGTGTTGACGACATACGGTGTGGCGGTGCGCTACGGGAATCACCTGACCCCTCATCCGCAAGCCATGATGTTCGCCGGGGGGTATGCCGGGTTGCTTGCCATGATGCTCTACACGGGGCGCCATTATTATTGGCAGGCGGTGCGTCGCGGATTTTTCTTCAAGAGCTCGGACGAGATCGCCCCTCACGTAGCTGTAGCGGTCCGCGCAACGGCGGTCGCAGCCGGTATCTTCGTGCTGATGCTGACCGGTACGGGGGTGGCTTGGCCTTTTGCCCTGTTCTACACCTGTGGCGTGGCCATGGTCTATCTGGTTATCAGCCGTACTGTGGTTGAGACAGGGGCATTCTGGATCGGCAGTCATGTCTTCCCGGCGGTCATCATCCTCGGTTTCATGGGACCAGCCAGCTTTGGCCTTCGCTCTGCCTTGATCCTGTTCCTCGTCTCGACCGTGATCCTCTGTGCTCCCGGTTGGGCCCCGATGCCGTTCATTGTTCACGCTTTGAAGCTGGGAGAAAAGAGCTCCTTGCCTGTGCCGAAGCTGGCCCGCACGCTGTACCCGGCCATTGTCGTCGCTCTTTTCGTGACTGCGGCGGCCACGATCTACTGGCAGTATGATCAGGGAGCCCCAAACGCGAACTGGTGGCCACGACGCCTCGCCGGGATGCCCTTCGAGACCATCGTGGGGGTCCAGCAGCGGTTGGCGGCCCAAGGCGTCCTCGAGCACGGTGAGAGTTTGGGGACGCTGGAGCGTCTCGCCCACCCCAGGTCGGAAGGGACGGCCGTGTTGACGTTTTCTCTTGCGTTTGTTGTCTGCGTTGGCATGGGCTTGGCTCGTCTGCGCTTCAGCTGGTGGCCCTTGCACCCCCTGTGTTTTGTCTTTGTCGACGCTGGCCATGGGCAGATGCTCTGGTTTTCTTTCTTCCTTGGGTGGTGCGTCAAGACCGGGGTGAGCCGCTATGGTGGTGCCCGTCTGTACCAGAAGCTCAAGCCGCTGATGATCGGTCTGATCGTCGGTGAGCTATTCGCGATGTTTATCCCCTCAGTGGTGGGAACAATCGCCTACAGCCTGGGCTACCAGGTTCCCTGAGAACTGACTCACGGGAGTGGCCTGATTGTCGGCTTTGTTGGCGGCAACGCGGAGCTCCACAAGACTTTGCAGCTGTGGTCTTCGTCTGCCGAAGATCTCTGGACCCGGTACTGAAGCATAGGAGCCGTGCTTGACTGTTCGAGCGGCCATCACAGGGCTTCTCTGGGCTGCAGGGCTCGCCGCCGTCACGTTCTTCAATGACAAGGTGATGGGGGGGAACGAGCTCACCGGCCACTTCGCACCGTTTGGCGTGTTTGGCGTCACGGTGGTCGTTGCGGCGTTGATCAACCCGCTGTCTGTGCGGTTCCGTAACAGACCTCTTCTCTCAGCTGCTGAACTCAGCGTCGCCACCGGGATTGCTCTGTTCGCCTGCTTCGTTCCCGGGCGCGGCCTGATGCAGTACTTCAACAGCGTGTTGATTATGCCACATCGGTATGCGCGCGTCTGCCCTGGCTGGCAGGGAAGCCAGGTCGGGCTCGCAGACAACGAGGTCGAAGACTGGCAGCGCCTGTTCGAGGTCCTGCGGGAATGCGGTGAGGCGCGTGGGGGTGCTACCGGTCGGTTGCTTTGGGAGCACCTGCCTGACGCGTGTCAACGCGCTCTGATCGGGGAGGCAGTCGGCGCGCACGCTGATCCAGAAAGACGCCAGGCAATCTTGCACGGTCTCAACCAGGTCCGTGGACATGAGGTCGACTGGCGCGGTGTGGTTCGAGAGGACAAACTCGCTCTGCCACGCTGGGTCGCGTTGCTGCTCGAGACGGCGGCCGAAGAGCTGACCTCTGAAGAGAGCGCGCAGCTCACCCGCGGCATACTCGACCACGTCTTGGTCGACTGCGTGACTCCTCGCCGTCCGGGGCCGGTGGAGAGCACGCCTCGGGCGCTGCTCACCGATGTCACAGGTACCAACGAGGGCGCCACGTTGAGCGGCTTCGTGGTTGGTCTGGGCACGGGAGGCAAGGAGGCCCGGCTGGGGGACATTCCCTGGCGTGCGTGGCGCCGCCCATTGCTGTTCTGGTGCCCTCTGTTGCTGGCTCTCGGCGCCCTGGTCATCGGCGTGTCACTCGTTGTTCATCGCCAATGGACGCAGCATGAACACCTGACCTACCCGACGGCGCAGTTTCTCCTGGACCTTCTGCCCGATTCCGGCTGCACGTTGCCCCCAGTTCTGCGGGCTCGAGGGTTCTGGGTTGCATTCGCGGCTGTTCTGCTTGTGAACCTGAACAACTACGGTGCGCGTTGGTGGTCCAACGTGCTGATCAGCGTGCCCAATTCGTTCAATTTCCGTCCGTTGCGTGTGCTCTGCCCTCTGCTGGATGTCGGATGGGGCGCGCGCCTCTTTCAGCCGCGACTGTACTTCGCTGCCATCGGGTTCGCGTTTCTCCTGTCGACCGAGGTGTCGTTCTCGATCGGGGCCGCACCGTGGCTGTATTGGCTGGTGGTCGGTGCTCTTGCCTCGTACGGGGTCAACATCAGTGCGGGCTACGCCACATTCAGCCCCGGGATTCAGCCATCGCTTCATGCCGGGGCGTACCTCGCGACGTTTGCCGTACTGCTCTACTCCGGCCGCCGCCATTATATCGCTGTCCTCTCCCGTTCCATCGGGCGTCCGACCGTGGACATGGTGGCTCCTTACGAGACGTGGGGAGCCCGTATCGGCCTCCTGGGATTCGCGGCCTTTGTCGTTCTTCTGCGCGTGGTTGGCCTCCCGCTCTGGCTTGGCTGCGCCTACGCCGGTGGAGCTCTGATTATCTACACCGTTATCAGTCGCTTGCTGGCGGAGGGGGGCGTTTTCAGTCTGCAGTCGTGCTGGTATCCGGGGGCGTTGCTCTGGGGAGTCCTCGGAGCCCGGTTTCTCGGCCCCGACAACATCCTCATCATGGGGATTCTCTCATCACTCCTGCTCGTGACGTACCGGGAGGCGTTGATGGGGCACGCGATCAGTGCCCTTCGTCTGTCGGATCGGGCCGCATCCTCGATCGGTCGGTTTGCGGCGCTTGGGGCGGCGGCCTTCGCGCTCGCGCTGACCATCGCCATTCCGGTCACGCTATACCTTCAGTATGCCCACGGGGGGTTGTCCACAGGGGACGTTTGGACCTACGATCGCGTGCCTGCCGCGCCGTACGAAAACGACGTGAGCATCCGTCTGCGCCTGCAGGCACAAGGGACGCTCTCCGGTTCGAATGCTGCCGACGGGAGCGCTGCGTTCATCCCGACCCCGAACTGGGGTTGCGTCGGAGCAGTTGTGCTGACGTTCTTCCTGGTCCTGGTGTTCACGCTGTTGCGCCGTCGGTTTCCGCGCTGGCCGTTCCACCCGCTGCTCTTTCTGGTCATGGGGACGAACGATGCGGTGACGTTCTCCGCGTCGTTTCTCGTCGGCTGGTTCATCAAAGCGGCAACGTTGCGCTACGGCGGCTGGGCAGCCTACCGCCGGGTCAAGCCGGTCGTCATCGGCTGCATTGCCGGGGCGATGGTGGCGGGTGTGCTCACGGCGGTCATTGGGGCCGTGTACTACGCCGTGACTGGACGTCCGCCGATTCGCTACCGTGTTTTCTGAAGCTGTCTGAACGGGTAGATTACTCCTAACGCTGGATGAAGACGAACCACGCGATAGAGCGAGGATGTCGACATGGACGCAACAACGCAACGCTTCGTTGACAAAATGCGCAGGGCTGGTGCCAACGATGTGGCGATCGGCATGTTCTGCCATTACTTCACGAAACTCCGGGCCGGCCAGGGAGGGATGATCCGGGAGGCCGGGATAGCCCCGCCAACGACCGAGGATTTGGTCCGTCACGCGGATCTGCCCGAGGCCTGCCCCGATGACATGACGCGGTTGGTCATGATCAAGCTGAATGGTGGTCTGGGCACCAGCATGGGGCTCTCCAAAGCCAAGTCACTGCTTCCGCTCAAGGATGATCTGACCTTTCTGGATGTCATCGCTCAGCAGGCCCTGATCGCAGGTTTGCCCCTGGTCCTGATGAACAGCTTCAACACGCAGGACGACACGCTGGCTTTCCTGCAGGAGCACTACCCAGCCTTGCTCCGTGGCGATCTGGCGCCGACCTTCGTGCAGAACCAATTTCCGCGGATCTGCGTCAGTGATGACGCCACACACTCCTACGACACGCTCGATCTGCCTGACGAAAGCGACACGTGGAACCCGCCCGGTCATGGCGATCTCTACCCGGCCATCGCGACTTCCGGCCTGCTGGACCAACTCATCGCCGACGGCCTGGAGGTCGCTTTTGTGTCAAACTCCGATAACCTCGGGGCCTTCGCCGACGGCCGTATCCTCGCCTACATGCTGGCTCACCGGGAAGATGTACCGTTCGTCATGGAGGTGCGGGAGCGGACACTCATGGATCGCAAAGGTGGACATCTGGCCAAACGCCGAGCCGACGGCCGACTGATCCTGCGTGAGATTGCCCAGTGTCCGGAAGACGAGGTCGACGGCTTTCAAAACATCGAGACCTTTGGCTATTTCAACACAAACAACCTGTGGATCAACCTTCGGGCGCTGAAGGCTGCGCTCGAGGCGGACGGTGACGGTTTCCTTGATTTGCCGATGATTAAGAACCGGAAGACAGTCGAGGGGCACGATGTCATCCAGATCGAGACCGCGATGGGGTCGGCGATCGAGCTGTTCGAGGGGGCCAGAGCCTTGGTCGTTCCCCGCAGCCGGTACGCCCCGGTGAAGACGACCAACCATCTCCTGGTCGTGCGTTCGGATGCCTACGAACTGGAACCGAGGACGCGGCAGCTCGTGCTGGCCGGGAGTCGCGAACAGCCTCCCATTGTCATGCTGAGCGACGACTACAAGACGATCACTCAGCTCGAGGCGGCTTTTCCGTGCGGGGTGCCGTCGCTGCGCACGTGCACCAGCCTGCAGATCGAGGTCCCTGCCACATTTGCCGGTGGCGTGGTTGTTCAAGGCGATCTGAAGGTGACCGCTCCCCGGCATTACGCGGCTGGCGTTTACGGAGAGTGAGCTCACTAGGCAGGTCGAGTCGGCTGGGACGTGTGGTCAAGAAGAAGGAGGGAGACCGAATGGGAACGCTGTTGATGACTGTGGGTGGCGTGGTCAGTCTGGTTGGAGGGGTGATGTTCCTTATCACCGCTTTCCGGGAGAGCGTGCTCTGGGGCCTTGGCTGCATCTTCCTGTCGCCCGTCTCGCTCATCTTCCTTTTCCTGCACTGGCGCGACGCCAAGAAGCCCTTCCTGATTCACTTTGCCGGTGTGCTTCTTGTGTTTGCCGGGATATGGCTCAACGGCAGCTGATGTCCACTGCTATTCCTCTGGGGGCGATGTCAGTCTGTCGAGGAGGAAGGACTCAATCTCGTCGTAGCACGGCTCAAGGTGTGAGCCCATGGCCCAGCCGTGGCGACCGTCGTCTGACAGGACGAGCCGTGGAGGCTGAGCCCCGGCTTGCTTCAGCGTGTCACTGAACGTGACCGATTCGGTGAAGGGGACGACATCGTCCGGACGGGAATGCAGCAGCAGGCACGGGGGCGCCCCCCCTGAGACGTGACGCAGAGGGGACGCGCGGTCGTAGAGGTGTCCCGCCTCGGCGAACGGTTTACCGATCAGTTCTGGGACACACATGCGAATGGTCCTGAACTTGCGCAGACTGTCGTCCTCCCAGAAGTGTCGGAAGTCGTAGACGCCGTTGATCAGTATGGCGGCCTGAACGGCACTTGAGAACGCCTGGTGCCCTCCGTTGCCTTCAAGACCCGGTTTTCCCGCTGTGGTTGCCACGAGAGCGGCCAAGTGGGCGCCGGCTGACTGGCCGAGGACAGCAACGCGTGTCGGGTCGAATCCGTAGGTTCTCGCCTTGGCTCGAACCCAGCGGACAGCGCATTTGGCATCCTCCAGACAGGCGGGGAAGGGGGCCTCCTGACTGAGCCGGTAGCGGATGGTGAGAGCGGCGAAGCCCTGCTTGGCGAGACGGTGGGCATGCCAAGTGAAACAGTACGGGTTTCCGCTGCGCCAGCCTCCTCCGTGGATGAGTACGACGGTCGGCCAAGGCCTGGGGTGACGCTTCCATGGCAGGAACAGCATAGCGGTCAGGTCGTGGTCGTCGACCGTGCCGTAGACGACATTTCGGTCCCACGGCATCAGAGTGGGAAACTCGTCCGTCCGGAACGGTGGAACGGGCAGTCCGTGTTCATTGGTGAGGCCGAGCTGAGGTACATCTGACCAACCATAGCGCAGCGCCGTTGTGGCCATTCCCTTTGGGCATACCAACGCCACGGCAGAGCCGCGGACTGTGCCCTGCGCCCAGGCGAGAGATCGGTATCGGTTTGCCACAACGAACCCGGCCACGAGTTGCTCCGGGCTCTCAAGCTGAGCCGTCGTCGGTGTGAAGGTCACGTTCACACCATCTCTGGTGACCGTGAAGCTGTCGAAGACCGGGCGGGGGATCGTGGAGCGTCCGTAGACCAGCTCCGAGGCAACGGCGGCCAGTCGTTCCCCGACGCGTTCGGCATCAGAGGAAAGGTCCAGATCTGCCATCACCACGAGCCCGGTGGCGGGAAGCTCCTGGGCTGCAGCCCGTGCCGCCTCACGCAATTCCGCGTACTGGGATTGCGTGGGGGGGCGAGCAGAAGCGGGCCTCGTCTTCCCCATTGCGCCGAGCTGGACGAGTAGGAAAGGCAACTCTGGCATTTCCCATGCTTCGCGCCAGTCAGCAACCACCTGACTCAGGAGGCGTTGATGGTAGGCGGCATGGAATCTGTCGGCCGAGGTCTGTCGCCAGACCACCCCGCAGACCGCCACGCGTGTGAGGGGAGAGATCATCCCGTTATACAGCACATGGGGGGCGGTCGGTGGCCGTCCCCGGAACTTCGGGAGAGACTTCCCCTGGCCGGCTGCCTTCTCCGCCGCCCGTTGATGGTCAGCCCGTGCCTTCCTGTGTCTGGCCCGGTAATAGGCATGCATCCGCTCGACCGTCTCGCTGACCGGTGTTCCCGGTGAGAGCCACGCATCGATCCTGTAGTTGCCCGGGGCGGCGTCAATGATGCCGATGGGCACCGCCTCTGTTTCCGACAGACCGCGCGCAAAGCTGGCTGCATCGGGCGGCATGCCGGCTGCCGGACCGGCATTGGCCGGTCGCCATTCCCCCGGGATCAAATGCACGGGCGTCGCCGACTCGCGTCGAGGGATGGACAGGTAAGAGATTGGGACGACTTCGGGTGGGAGCGATCCACTCACGGGAGACTTGGCAGGGAGGCCTCCGGCGAAAAGCCAAACGTCACCAACACGGACCCGACTGAGGGTGAGCGTGTCTTTACCGGATCGGACGGTCAGTTGGTATGGACCGCCTGCGGAAGACGCCGGCAGGACCACCTCCCAATGGCCGGCAGTCGGGCGGGCGGACGCATCGCGGCCGTTAAGTGTGACCGTGACTGGTTCCGCCCTGTCGGACTCGCCCCAAACGGTGATGGGGTGGCCCCGCTGCAAGACCATATCGTCGGAAAATACTCCCGGCATACGCATGGCAGCTTGCCCACCTGCACTGAGCAACCAGAGCAGTGCCAGGCTGAATGGCCGAATGCATCTCATGAGTGCCAAGCCCCGCCGGGAGGCCCCCTATGCGCTTTCGGCGAACCGTTTCAGGCGATCACTCAGCGCTTTCCCCAGAGCCCTGGCATCATCGATGGTGTCTTGCTGCTTGTCGAGGCACGGGATCATGTCTTCGGTGATCTTGGTGCCGGGGCCGAAGAACTTGTGGATGGCGCCGACGGTACAGGTCTCGCCGTACCCACAGGTAAAACAGCTGGCTGCACCCTGCGCCCCAACGCTGCCGATGCACTCGATCTGGTTGTACTGGAAGAATGTCCTGATGTTCTCGATGACCGGCTCGAACGTGCCGCCACCGACACCCACGGCGACGCCGAGCTTTCCGGCCACAGCCTTGCAGTCGCGATGCCGGAACTGGTAGAAGCGCTCCAGGAAACAGTGCGCGAGGCCGTTCAGGACGGAGTAGTAATTGGCTGCCCCCACCACATACGCATCGGCCTCGACGATCTTGTCCCGCAGCTTGGCCATATCGTCTTTGATGATACACACATTTGTCTTCACGCATGCGAGGCACGCTTTGCAGGGGCGTATGTCATCGCCACAGAGGGAGATGAGTTCTGTCTCACACTCGCATCCGGATAGAACGGCGCTGACCAACTTCTCGGTTGTCTCCCCCAGGCGGGGACTTCCAGCGATTCCCAGTACTTTCACGATAGACCTCCATCACTGATGCTTCGTCGCCGTCCTTTGAGCTGTGCTTCGGACGGTATAACACTGCGCGTTTGCACACTATGCCTGACTCCTTCGGTGGATGCAACCCAGGGGGATGGGTCGGGCAAGGCCTCAGTCTCGCGCGGCGAATCCACTGTGACTCTTGATCCGGCTCTTGATCGGACTCCTGATCCATCATCAAGGGAGCGCAGAAACGGATCAAGAGCCGGATCAAGGGCGAGATCAGGATTGGGATCCCTTCCTGCAACTGAGGCATTGCGGGGTGGGCAAGGCTGTTTTGTCCTGACGAATCTGGCCTATTCGTGATCGTGTGATAGCGTCTCCGGACTCCCGTGCTCACGCTCTCACGCTCTCACGTTCTCACCGAAGTGAGAATGGAACAGCCGTGCAGATTGGGGCATGATGCCTGACTCCGTCACCACCCACACCTTCTCGAATGCTGTCTCAGGGAATCACGGGTGCCCATTTGAGCTGGGCAGGGGGCGTCGTGTCGACCAGGTGTTCACGTTGGTCTCTGCACCACTGGAGGGCGTTGACACAGGTCTGATCGCCGGCTCTGTCCATGAGCTCGTCCGGATCGGTCTTCTTGTTGAACAGGCGTTCATCCGGAGCTCCGGGTGAGCCGGTTTGGAGGAAGCGCACGTACTTCCATTCCTCCGTCTGGATCATCTGCCACTGGCCACTGCACTCGGAGAAGGCGAACTCCCTGATGCGATCCGTCTCGCCCCGGACGATCGGCATCAGGGAGCGACAGGGCACGATGTTGTTGAATGCCGGCCACGGTTTGGACAGGGCGGCAACCGGGTTCAGGCCGGCGATGTCGAGGATCGTGGCCGTGATGTCCGTGATTTCCACAGGGGAGGCATTCAGCCGGCGGTTCAGATGGTGCGGATGCCGCACGGCCGTCGGCACGGTTGAGGCCTGGTGGTGCCACGTGCTCTTTTGGAAGCGGCCGTGGTCTCCCATCATCTCCCCGTGATCCGTGGTAAAGAAGACAACGGTGTTGTCGAGCAATCCTTCCTGCTCGAGCGTTTCGAAGATGCGTCCAACCTGGTCGTCGATGACCCTGAGCATGGCCCGGTAGGAGCGCCGAAGCGTCCACATGAGCTCCTTTGTCTCCGGCGGGAGTTCAGCGTCACCAACGACAAAGTCGTCCACTTCCTCGTAGGGTATCTGATCCAGGTAGGACTGCGGGGGATCAAAAGGCGCATGGGGCCCGCAGAACGAACCGAAGATGCAGAACGGCTTGTCCTGCGGGCGTTCCCGGATGCATTCGACGATTCTGTCGCCGGTCAGAATGTCCACGTAGTCCTCATCGTCGAAGGGCCAGGGCTCGCCCGTGAACTCGACCTTCGACGCTTCGTTGAAGTTCCTGCCTCGAGCGTAGGTGTGGTCGCGATAGGCTTCGAGCAGTCCCTTCTGGTCGAGTACTGCCATCTGCTCGCAGTAGTTGCGTTGGGCGAGCTGCTTACCGGCCGTCTCCCACACGTAATCGAGCCCAAAGCCCTTCATCTTTTCTTTCAGTGCGACCAAGTCATGCCCTTTCCCGCGATCCGCCTGCCATGGCCAGCCTTGGAGCCAATGGAACTTGCCAATTCCGGCGGTGAAGTACCCGATCTCCTGCATGGCCCGCATGTAGGTAGGGTGCTGTGGACTCAGATCTCCGGACATGCTGAGCGTGCCAATTTGGTGGGTATACTTCCCGGTCAAAAGGGCGGTTCTGGCAGGGGTGCAGATCGGGTTGACCGTTGCGCAGTCCGCAAAGGCGACGCTGTCAGCGATGCGGTCGATATTTGGCGTCTCAAAGGTGCTTCCCGGGAGGAAGCCAACATGGTCTGCTCGTTGCTGATCGGTCATCAGGAAGAGGATGTTCAAAGGGGAGTTCATCGGCTTGCTTGCTCCTGGAACTGCGGGTATCGGGGAGAGATCCACTCGACGTTTCCTGACGCTGGATGTAGTTCGGGCTCGCGTCGTGGGCCAACGGTCCATCCTGGGCAATGCCTCAGTTACGTGGGGGGAGAACTCCAAGATGGCTCGACGGAGTCTCTCCCTCCAGGGATTCTCTGGGCCATCTGTGTCGGATGGAGGGAGAGACTCCGTCGAGCCGCCTCACGTAACTGAGGGGGATCCATCATGGAGCACGGCGAACTGCGTTTCTGCCACCGAAGGCTTATATTACTTCTCGCCAACCAAAGCCAACACGTTTGCCCGCTCACACATGTCAAAGCACAGACCATTCCTCGTCCTCAACCTGGCCGTCCTTGCCGGGATCCTGATTGTCCCCGTCGCTGCAGCCCAGCTCTCGGACGAGGACAAGGCTCAGGCCACCCGGCTCGACACGTTGGCGAAGCAGGTAGAGGCCGTTCGGACCAAACCTGGGGACTTGGCCTCCTACAAACCCTTGTATGAACACGCCAAGCGGATGAGGGATTCCAAGGCTCGAGAACCGTTGTGTTTCACCGTGGCTCTCGGGATGCTCTATTGTGGCAAGGACGCCATCTATCAACGCCAGCGTAAGTCGCTGAAGAGTCTGTTCCCGAGGAGCCGTTACCACAAGGCAATTGCCCCCAGTGCCTTTCGGAAGGTGTGTGACGACTGTGCCGGGGAGGGGAAGGGAGAGCGTGAGTGTGGTGCCTGCAAGGGGACAGGGAAGTGCACCAACGCGAAATGTCTGGACGGCAAGATCACCTACCGCGACAGCAAAGGCGACATCACCAAGGACTGTCCCGTCTGCCAGGCCCAGCAGGTCTGCCCCGCCTGCAAAGGTAAAGGCCGGATTGAGCAGCTCTGCCTGCCCTGCGGGGGCGAAGGTGGAACCCCCAGCCGAACACGGTTGAAGAAGCTGCTGCTGGCCATGGTTGATGAGTCCCTTGCGGCGGTCCGTTCGCATGCGGCGGACGTCATCATGGAAGCACGACTGGGCGAGGTCAAGGGCACAGGCAAGACTGTTACTCCGCCGGAACTGAAGGACAGGCTCCAGGCGTTTGGCCAATGGATGCTGATGCAGCAGCGGCGCCTTGACACCAAGATTGTCAGCAAGGTCTATGCGAAGTTCGAGAAGGGAGATGCGGTCCTTTGCCTCGTTATGACCCCGAACTTCATCGATCGGGAGTATGATTGGCGTCTGACCATTGCCAAATCCTGTTTCAAAGACTGGCGCACCAAGTGCACGGGAAGCCAGGGCAAACGCTACTACCCCGGCATGCTTCTCCTTGATGAGGCCGGCAAAACAGTGGGCGAGTTTGTTGCCGCTGAGAGCCGGATCTCACTTCCGAAGTAGTGCTCAGTTTGGTTCTCTGTAGGAAGGAGTGAGACCATGGGTGAGTTGTTCGGCACAGATGGGATCCGGGGATTGGCGAACTCGCACCCAATTACGCCTGAGATAGCTCTTCAGGTCGGGAAGGCGATTGCCTACGAATTCCGGGCTGGCGGGCACGGCAGCAAGCGCGTGGTTATCGGCAAGGACACGCGCCTTTCGGGGTATATGCTCGAGACAGCCCTCACCAGTGGCCTCGTTTCCATGGGAATGGATGTCCTGCTGGTGGGACCAGTCCCGACACCCGCCGTGGCGCATCTCACCCGCTCTATGGTCTGCACCGTCGGGATCATGCTGACCGCATCGCACAACCCATTTGATGACAACGGAATCAAGATCTTTGACCGCAACGGTCTCAAGCTTTCAGACGCGATCGAGGAACGCATCGAGAAGGCCGTACTGAACAGCGAACTCAGCAGCGAACACATCCGCAGCGCAGACATCGGCAAAGCGTACCGCATCGAGGATGCACGGGGCCGCTATATCGAGTACGCAAAGAGCGCCATCGACAATACCAACCTGGAAGGCATGCGTATTGTCCTCGACTGCGCGAATGGGGCGTCTTACCTGATCGGCCCCTGGATCTTCAAGGAACTGGGCGCCGAGGTGATCAAGGCCAACACCGACCCCGACGGCTACAACATCAACAACGAGTGCGGGGCACTTCATCCGGAGGCGGTCGGCCAACTCGTGCGCGAATATCGGGCAGACGTCGGCATTGCCTTCGACGGCGATGCTGATCGCGTCATCTTCACCGACGCAGAGGGGCGTGTGGTCGACGGCGATCGTATCCTCGCCATGTGTGCCATCGACTTCAAGCAGCGGGGCGTTCTCCGCAAAGACACCCTCGTTGTCACATCCATGAGCAACCTGGGCCTGCATGACGCCATGGCCGAACACGGTATCGATGTCGTGACGACGGACGTCGGCGACCGTTGCGTCATCGAAGCCATGCTCGAGCACGACTACTGCCTCGGCGGAGAGAAGTGCGGACACTTGATCTTCAAGGACTACGCCACCACCGGGGACGGGATCATCGCTGCGCTTCAGGTTCTGCAACTGATGCGTCGCACGGGGAAGACCGTGGCTGAGTTGGCCGCCTGCATGACTGAGTACCCGCAGTCTCTCGTCAGCTTCAAGGTCCGTGAGAAGCCGCCGTTGGAGAAACTCTCGAGGCTCCAGGCTGTTCTGGCTGAATGTGAAGTCGCTCTTGCAGGGAAGGGGCGAACCGTGGTGCGTTACTCCGGGACGGAGCCCAAGATCCGGGTCTTGGTTGAGGCCGCCGAAGAGGCCACTGTCGAACACTGGCGCGACCGACTTGTGGAAGCGATCAGAGAGGAGATTGGTGCATGAGAGCTGTTCTCCTCGACGCCGGACGTCCCGAGTCCCTCCACCCGTTGACCTGCACCAGAGAGCTGGCCGACTGTCCCGTGGCCAACCGACCGTTGTGCGACTGGCAGCGCGACCGGATCGCCCAAGCCGGGTTCAGCGAGGAGCCCCATGACCTCTCTCTCGTCTGTACCGGAGCAGCCTGGCTTTCGCCGGCACTGTTGGCAACCTTGAGACGCGCCACCCGCCCGACCATCGTCCACGACAATAGTGGCGTGCCCCTCGCTTGGGTCAATATCACACCGGCTGTACCTGACCAGGCGCACAACATCCCCTTGGACGAGGCGTCCCGCCACATTCGTTTCCCATGGGACTTGCTCGCCATCAACGAGGAGCTTGTCGGGGGGCTGTCCGAGGACGTGATCGAGGGTGAGATCAGTCCCGGAGTAACGGTCGAAGGGCACATTTCCCTCGGGGCTGGATCGCGTCTTCTCCCTGGTGTCTTCATCGAAGGCAATGCTGTCATCGGCTCCGACTGCAAGATTGGCCCCAACTGCTACATCCGCGGGAGTACCAGTGTGGGCAATGGCTGTCATCTCGGGCAGGCCGTCGAAATCAAGAATGCCATCCTCATGAATGGGGTCGGGATCGGCCACTTGAGCTATTGCGGGGACTCGATTGTCGGTGAGGACACCAACTTCGGGGCCGGCACCATTACCGCCAACTTCCGGCACGATGGAGCCAACCATCGATCCACGGTGGATGGGGCTCTGCTCGACACCGGTCGGCGGAAACTCGGCGCCACCATTGGCGATGATGTCCATACCGGCATTCACACCAGCATCTATCCCGGCCGCAAGATCTGGCCCCACCAGTCCACCCGCCCCGGGACTATCGTTCAGAGGGATCTGCGCTGACGGGCAATAGCGAGGGCCGCGTCAATGTGGGAGGCGCCTCTGTGCGGCGACCTGTCTCCGTGTTGAGGAGGAGTCGCGGGATGGCACCCACTCCCACTCTCAGGGAGGGCCACCTGCCAGGGAGATGAGGGATAATGACACATGGAGGGGTAGTAGGGTCAGGCCTTGGAATTTGCATTTCCAGCTCATCGCGTAGAGCATCACCAATCGGGTGCCGCCAAAATGCAAATTCCAAGGCCTGACCCTGGTGCCTCCGGTCTTCATCGGGATGCACAGGCCGGATTTCCTCTTCGTGACCGGTGACCTGACGGAAGTCCATGGAGGCGACCCTTTTGCCTGCGACGTGATGCCTTATTCCAGGGAGCTTTTCAGCCGAGTCGTCAATGCATGCGAGTCCACCGGGACGCACATCGTTGCCATCCCCGGCGACCATGACCCGGAAATGGCCGTGCTGAAGGAGTACTTCCCATTCACGCTGGACATTGGGGAGATTGTCAGCATCGACAACATCCGCATCGGCGGGCTGGGGGTTCGACCCCGCCAAGAGGGGTTGACGGAGGACTTTGACCGTTGGCGTGGAGAGAAGACTGATTTCGTTCTGATACATTCAGACAGAATCTCAACGAGCCGCTTCGCAGCTCTCGGAGCCCAATACGTCGCACGAGGTCATTTTCACAAATGGGAGGACCGTTCTTCGCAATCACTGAAGAGCCTGCATCCCGGACACCTCTACACCTATTGGGATGGCCCCGGCAAGGCGTACCCCACCTGTTTCGCTTCGGGATTCGTGAAGAACGGTGAGTGCGACGTCAAGAGGCATCTATTCAGGAACGCGCCACGGTCGAGAAGGTTCTACTGGGACGTAGACACAGCCAGGTTCTGGCTGGATGGCGTGCTTGAGGACGAGCACCAGACGTCGTTTCAAGACTGGGAGAAGTGCGAGAATTCGTTCTGGTTCAATATCTCCAGGAAAGGCAAGCAGTCAGACACCGAGAGCATGCTTCTGCATGTCGCGTCCCTCTACCCCGAAGATATCTTCGTGACCCCAGCAGTTAAGGAAGGAAGACGCGTTCACTACGCCAAGGACATCCTGAAAGACCAGGGCCTCCTCCGAGAATTCGTGCGCTGTTCTGTGAGACATCCGGGCAAACAATGAACTTGAGCAAGACTGCTCGACCACAACTACTTTGTCTCTGGAGAATGGTTGACAGACCATGCCAAGGTCAGGCTGACCACCGGGGACGTACTCATCGTCCAGACCGGGGACATTGGGCCGGTGGTCGTTGCCCCAAGAGATCACGATGGGGCTGGGTGCCATGCGCTCATTGTCGCTCGGCCCAGACCTGACACGATGTCAGGGGAGTTCCTTTCTCTCGTTCTGAATAGCGACTGCGGCTACAACGCCCTCAAGCGCATCCAGACGGGGGCATCACACCTTCATTTGGACTGCACCTACGTTCGGGAGGTACCGGTTCCCGTGCCCCCGCTGATTGAACAACAGGCTGTTGTGGAGGAAGCGGAGCACCGAATGACTGCGTTGGACGGGTTGGTCGCGAGAAACCGTGAAGTTATCGACAGGCTCCAGGAATACCGCACGGCGTTGATTTCCGCAGCCGTGACCGGCAAGATAGATGTGCGTGAGGCACGGGCATGACGACATACCTGAAGAGTCCCGACAGTTCGGCCCGGTACGCTCTGGGTGAGATTGGTAGTCGCCCGCTCGTTGTACTCGGCGTCAACCCCAGTACAGCCACGGATATCTGCTACGACAGGACAGTCAATAGGGTCATCCGCTTCTACGAATTCGAGCATCAGGGCGTCAACGTCGCCATCATCGCGATTCCGAGAGCCGAACACCGGCCCGCTCAGTTTCGTGGTGAGGAATTCATCCGCGTCGGGACGTACAAGAAGAAACTCAAGGAGTTCCCCGAGAAGGAGCGTGAGCTTTGGCGTGGGTTCGACACCACGCCGTTCGAGGACCAGGTAGCAGCAGAGCGAGTAGCCTCCGGAGACGTACTGAAACTGCTGGATTACCCCTCCTACTTCCGCCTACTTGACCTGCCATTGCCAGAGAACAGGGCGGGAATCCTCAGTCGGCTGGCATCAGACCGCATGATACGGCTCAGAGAAGGAGACGCTTGCGACATCACAAACCTGGGAGCCATCCTTTTCGCAACGGACTTACAGAACTTCGACAGGTTGCAGCGTAAAGCAGTGCGGGTTGTCGAGTACCGGGGGACAAACCGTGTGGAAACTCGCCGCGAGCAACCTGGCCGGAAAGGCTATGCTGTAGGCTTCGAGGGACTCATCGAGTACATCAGCCAGATTCTCCCCGAAAACGAAGTCATCGGGCACGCCCTGCGAGAACGGGTGACCATGTACCCGGAGCTTGCCGTTCGAGAACTGGTGGCCAATGCCATCATCCACCAGGATTTTTCGCCGTCCGGTACTGGCCCGATGGTTGAGATCTTCGAGGACCGGATGGAAATCACCAACCCAGGCCTACCGTTAGTTGACACCCTGCGCTTCCTTGATGAGCCGCCGATTTCGAGGAATGAGGTCCTGGCGGCTTTCATGCGGCGTATCAACGTGTGCGAGGAGCGCGGGAGCGGCATCGACAAAGTCGTCTTCCAGACCGAATTCTATCAGCTGCCTGCCCCCAAGTTCGAGGTCACCGCTCAGCATACGCGTGCCTCGTTGTTCGCACACCGCGAGTTCTCCGACATGCAGCTGGAAGACAGAATCCGTGCGTGCTACCTGCATGCTTGCCTGAAGTACGTCTCAAGTGACCTCATGACCAATGCTTCGCTCCGCGAGCGTTTTCAGGTGGAGCAGAAGAACTACTCGATGATATCGCGACTCATCAAAGACACGATTGACACCGGGCTCGTGAAACCCCACGACCCTTCGAGCAAGTCCCGGAAGCACGCCAAGTACGTGCCCTTCTGGGCGTAGGCCGGGGGCTTATGTGACCGTTATGTGACTGTCATGTGATTGAGCAGAGGGTCTGGTGACGATGACACACAACATATGGACCCCCGCGAGCCAGGGACCACTGCATGTAGTGGATTGCCACGGGTTTCCTTATGTGACCGCAATGTGATTGGGAGGTCTCATCGGCATGCCCGTTGACCACAGTGGATCAGATTTTGAAGCGACCATTGAGGCCGTTCTGGTCAATGACCACGGCTATCGCAGTCGCTCTGCCGACACCGACTATGACCGCGCCCGGTGTCTGGACCCGGAGCTGCTGTTCCAGTTCATCATCACCACACAGCCGCGGACGTGGGAGAAGCTGAAGCAGCAGCACGGTAACGACGTCAAGCCGCGTTTCTTGAAGCGACTGGTCAAGGAGATTGAGAACCGTGGCACGCTGCATGTGTTACGGAAGGACGTCAAAGATCTTGGCTGCACGTTTGACCTGGCGTACTTCAAGCCGGAATCAGGTCTGAACCCCAAGAACTCATGCGGATTCCGCACTGACTTGGTCCCTCTGAAGCTTCCGTGGGCTTCCACACGGCAGAACACGTCTGGCTCCTAGCCGTTGACCGGGGCAGTTCTCTGCACCGGCAAGCTAACACCGAGGCAAGAATCTGCCTGTCAAGGAGTTGCGTAGAAGGAAAGAAAAGAATGGAGCGGGCGGAGGGAATTGAACCCTCGTGGCCAGCTTGGAAGGCTGGAGCATTACCACTATGCTACGCCCGCATTAGAGCGCGAGAAATCATAATATAGCGGGGGCTCGGGCAACCTGCAATCGGCGAATGAGATCCTACGGCATGGAAAGTGGCGTTGTTTTTGACATCAAAGAGTTCGCGGTTCATGACGGGCCCGGGATCCGCACTACGGTGTTCCTGAAGGGATGCCCGTTGCGTTGCACGTGGTGTCACAACCCGGAAGGGATTTCACCCCTGCCCGAGCCCATGCGGACAGCGACCGGTGAACGGACCGTGGGGGAGACGTTCACTGCCGAGGAACTTGCGGACCGGCTGAATTCCCAGGCTGACATTCTTCGTGCGAATGAGGGCGGGGTCACGTTTTCCGGGGGAGAGCCGCTGATGCAGGCGGCGTTTGTGTCGGCCGTGATCGACCGACTCACTGATGTCCACGTTTTGCTGGATACGTCTGGCCATGCTTCCGAGCGGGATTTTCGGGCTGTCGTGTCGAAGGTGGACTTGGTTCATTTCGACCTGAAGCTGATGGACGCCGGGCAGCATCAGCGGTTCACCGGGCAGCCAAATGACCTCGTTCTGACCAACCTCTCCGTGCTCGAAACTCTTGGCATCCCGTACGTGGTGCGCGTGCCGCTTGTGCCTGGGGTGACCGACACCATTGAGAACATGTGTGCGATCGCGGAACGATTGGATGGTTCGCCGGGTCTGATACGCGTCGAGTTGCTGCCGTATAACAGAGCGGCGGGCGGAAAGTATGAGGCAAGTCAGCGACCTTTCGAGCCCGGTTTTGACGAGAGAATCGCGGTTCGGCGTGACACGAGGCCGTTCGATGCGCTTGGCGTACCGGTGAGGGTCGCGTCGTAGCGGATGGTGTGATACGGTTAACGTCTGTGGCAAGCACGCCGTCTGAGACGGTCTGGATACAGGAGCCCATGATGACACCGCGTCTGCAGAGCATGCGGGATAGTGTCCGCAGCAAAGAACATGCGCGTTTCCGGCAAGAGAAGCCACCTGCGGTCGTTGAGGATTTCGACGCGGCTGGGCTTTCGTGGATGCAGCGCAATGCGCGTCTGACACGGCGCATGTGCGAGGCCGAGAATGTCGTGATTCAGCCAGAGGAGCGAATCGTTTTCACGCGCACCGTTCCGAGTGTTCCGTTGGTCTACGATGGTGAAGAGTGGGCAGCCTGTTTTGACGGCGGCAAAGCGCATGAACTCGGGCCGATCAGCAATATCTGTGCGGATTGGGGCTACGTGCTCTCTCAGGGGCTGAACGGCCGCAAACGCGCAGCCGAAACGGCACGCGCACAGGCAGCGGATGATCCCGCGGCGGTGGAATTCCTCGATTCTGCCATGGAAGCGATCGACGCTGTTCTGGCATTGGCCGAGCGATATGCCACTGAAGCCCGGCGTCTTGGGCACGACGATGTGGCCGATGTCCTCGAACGCGTCCCGGCCGAGCCGCCTTCCGGCTTCCGGGAGGCGCTGCAGGCCTTGCGCTTTCTGCACGCCAGCGTCTGGATGAGCGGACATTACCATGTCGGACTGGGCCGGTTCGATCAGTACATGATCCCGTACCTTCATGCGGACCTGGCTTCGGGCAAGCTCACGGTCGACGACGCCGAGGAGCTTCTGGCCGAGTTCTTCATCTCGCTCAACAAAGACAGCGACCTCTATCCCGGTGTGCAGCAGGGCGACAATGGGCAATCACTGATGCTTGGCGGCGTGACGCGCGAGGGGCAGGACGCGGTCAACGAGTTGACCTGGATGGTTCTGCGGGCGGCTGCCAAGGTCAACATGATTGACCCGAAGATCAACCTGCGGGTGACGTCAGAGACCGATCTTGAGTTACTTGAGCTTGCGGCTCAGCTCACCAAACGTGGTTTGGGCTTTCCTCAGTACTCGAACGACGACGTTGTCATCCCCGGGCTGCTTCAGCATGGTTATGCACTCGAGGATGCGCGTGATTACACGGTTGCGGCCTGCTGGGAATACATCATCCCCGGCAAGGGCATGGACATTGTGAATATTGGGGCGGTCTCATTTCCCGCAGCCGTGAGTGAGGCCATTTTGGGTGGCTTGGCAGCCGGTTCGGGCTTTCAGGGCATCTTGGAGCGTACTCGGGAGAACATCACGTCCCAGGCAGCGAACGCAGTGAACCACTGTCGGAACATCATTCTTCCCCCAGCCCCCTATTACTCGGCCTTGATGACCGAATGCCTGGAGGGCGGTGTCGATCTCTCCGCCGGCTTGGTCTACAACAACTACGGAATACATGGCGCGTGTTCGGCCAACGCCGCTGACGCGCTGGCCGCCGTCAAGCAGTTCGTGTTCGACGAGGAACGCGTCGAGGCAAGTGAGTTGGTCAACGCGTTGATCACTAACTACGAAGGCCGAGAAGATCTTCGCCTCCTACTGCAGAAGGACGGCCCCAAAGTCGGGAACAACGACGAACAGGCTGACGCAATGCTCACAGAGCTCTTCGCGGCACTGGCGGATGCGTGTGAGACGTTTGAGGACAACGGGCGGGGAGGGATCGTGCGTCCAGGCACCGGTTCGGCGATGTACTATGTCTGGCTGGCCCGTGGCCATGAAGACATGCGTGAACCTGTGGTTGGTGCCACGGCTGACGGTCGCCGGCAAGGGGAGTTCTTCAGTTCCAGCCTGGCCCCGTCACCGGGAACCCGAAGTCGTGGGCCGCTCAGCATCCTGCAGACTTACAGCAAGCTTGACTACCAACGGATCTGCAATGGTGGCCCTATCACCCTGGAACTCTCGGACGCCGTTTTCCGCGACGAGGAAGCGATCCACAAGGTCGCGATGCTCGTGCGTGCATTTGCTCAGCTCGGGTGTCAACAGCTGCAGCTCAACACGCTGAGCGTTGAGACGTTGCACGATGCCAAGCAACATCCAGAGAACCACCAGAACCTTATCGTGCGTGTCTGGGGCTGGAGTGGGTATTTCTGCGAGCTTGGCCCTGAGTATCAGGACCACGTTATCGCTCGGCACATGCACACGTTCTGACCGTCATTCCTCTGCACTGATGGAGAAGGAGCCGATCAGCAGGCTTTGCCCCTTCTTCGCATTGTTTCGCGTGTAGAACTGGAATGCCTGCAGGTGGGTCAGTTTGGGGAAAGCCTGCCGGATGACTCGGGCATCAATCTCTGATTCGTGCCACTGGTCGTCGTCGCGGAGTTCGCACGTCTCAAGGTCCTTTACTCCACCCGTGTTGCGCTGCTCTGTGCCGCCGACACAGACCCGTGTGCCCCCGGTCGCTTCCGTGTCGAAACCATCCAGCCAGAGCCCCACCGGCACCCCTGAGGCGATTCGGTAGGTGAAGCGGATGCGCGGGAAGCGGTCGATTCTCCATACACGTGGCTTGATGTCACCGGCGAGGATTGCCTTGTCTTTGGCAGCGAAGAGGCGCAATGCGTTGCCTCCTTCGGGGCCGGCTCCTCTGACGAGTTCGTAGTCGGTGTTGCGTTTGCGGTCGAGATTCCAGATGAACCCCCACGTCTCAAGCGTTTCGTTGCGGAAATCGCAGGCAACGAGCTGCGCTCCCGGGCCGGTGGGGGGCTGCCAGCGCAACCCGGGCGGGACCGTCACCGGTCTGTACCAGCTCTGATTCTCTCCTCCACGCTCCAGGGCGCCCATATCGGGGGCAGCCCCCGCGTAAGGCAGCGATACGGCGGCACCGGCTTTCCACCGGAGTGTGCGGTCCACCACCAACAGGTTGCGCTGGTGATCCGCTTTGACGACGCGGGCCTGTTGCCTGCTCTCCCCGACCCAGATGGTGTCCCCGATCTCTCCGGGCAGGCCAAAGCCATCGTAGAAGGGGCGCGTGTCGTCAACGGGGAGCTCGTTTCCATTCCCTTCGCTGCGTGTCTTCCCCAACGGTTTGCCAGTGTCGATGCCCGGGCTCGTCGGCGCCAGTCGCAGGTCATCCGCACCGATATCAATGAAGCGTACGCTCGTGTCCTGATTGCTGCTGAACAGATTTGGGAAACGCTTCTCGGCGTCGTTTAGTGAGTACCTTTTGTACCCGCTCCCGGGTTCCAGAAGAGCGATGACCTTCTGCCCCGGTGCGCTGCCGCTGATCGTGTTGTTGACGAAGCGGTTGCCCTCCCCGAGATATCCCAGTTGGAGCTGGCGCCCGTCTCCCAGGGGATCGTTGTCGAAGAAGATGTTGTTTTGCCAGACGTTCCCGGAGACGGTGGTCAAGTCGCTGGACATTGCGGTGATGATCCAGGCGTAGGTATGGTTGTGGTAGAAGGTGTTGTGGTAGATGCGCGTGTTTTTCAGCACCCACGCGGGGAACTCCTTGCGGTAGATGTAGCTGTTCGAGGCCAGGGCCATGTCGTAGTTGTGAAGGACCAGGTTCCGGCGCACGATGCCACCAATCGCCATGATTTTTCCCCGGGAATCTGCCGAACCGCCGCTGTCCACTTCTTCAGTGATGACATTCTCCTCGAACAGCATTGGCTCTGCGTTGAACGTCTCGAACCCGCGTCCCCATTTGGCGCAGAAGACGTTCTTTCGAAGGATCATACGTTTGCACTCGCGGAGGTGTGCGGGGCTGTGTCCAGCTCGGCCGATGGTGTTGCGCTCGAGAACGAAGCCGTCGCAATGATTGGCCTGGATCATGTTGCCGACCAGCACAGCGCCTCTGCGGACGGAGAGGTGGCGGTCAAATTCGCAGTCTGAGATGCGGATGTCGCGGCAGCGGTCGAACATGGACGAAACGTAACTGCCTCGCGATCCCTCAAACCGACAGTTTGTGATACGGATGGTCTCACACTCAGTGGCCTGCAGAAAGCGTCCGTTGGTGGGGGTGACGGCCAGACCGTCGATCGTGATGTGTCGCCGCTTGGCCAAGATGATGGCCGGATTTCCTCCCAGCAGCTTTGCGGCCTGTTTCTCTGCGGATCGGAAGATGATCGGGGCTTCTGGTGTGCCGTCGTTACCCGGTTCGAAGGTCCCGGGATAGGCACCGGGGAGGAACGCAATCGTGTCCCCCGCAGCGGCGGATGCGTTGACCTTTGCCAGCGTCTGCCACGGGGCGTCACGTGTGCCGACTGCGGCGTCATCGCCCGTAGGCGAGACGAAACGTTCGGCGGCAAGCGATGCCATGGGCAGCAGCAGTGCGGCAGTGAGGGTGACCAGCTCGGGGAGTGTCACGCGATGAGTCCTTGGTTGTGGCATTTTGGTCAACTCCTGTGGCTACGTTCTCGGTCCTTGCCCCTCCGCCGTCTTGGGGTCAGGTCCGTACTTTGACACTTGGCGTCTGTCGTTCCTGGCCGCTGTGGGGATCCCTGCCCGCCAACTGTCAGAAGCCCTGGGCCTGACCCCGTCCGGCTCGCCACGATTTCCTGTCCCAGCTCCGGCAGAGCCCTGACCAACGGGAGGGGTGTTCCCGAGCCTGGGGAGATGCCCGCTCATGCTGTGCGCGGCTCGGCCGGACAAGAACGCCTCCATGGCAACGGACAGGTCCGCTTACGCCGGTTCTACGGTTTCTTGTCCGGCATATTGAATTCGCGTGCTTCGGCTGCGGGGATAGGGTCTGCTCCGCGAAAGAAGGTCTTGAGCTCGTCGATGAAGAGCTTGTGGCCGCGGTCGTCGGGATGATTGATGGCGTTGAAGAGCAGTGTGAGGTAGGGGATGCCCTCGACCCACAGGTGTTCCCAACGGCGGCAGGCGTCCGCCAGACCGACCTTGTTCTCAGCACAGAACTCGCGCAGATATGTGACTGCTTTGCGAATCTCCTTCGTGCGCATGTTGGTCCCGCCGCCCATCCAGTCTGGACGGGTGAAATGCGGAGTCAGCACGATCACTTCGCCGCCGATCTTGCGGATCCGACCGATGGCTTCCGTGTAGTTCTTGAAGACCGTTTTCCGGTCGAGACCCATGTCATTGACGAACTCGATCACCACCAGATTGGGCTTCTTGTCGATCACTTCCTCTTGGAAAAGCGGGAGCTTGGAGTTCGAGTTCCAGCCCCCTGTTCCGGCGTTCACGTAGGTGATCGGTGTCTGGGGATACCTGCATCTGAGCCAGTTCGTGAACCCGAGCGGGAAAGCGGTCTCCGGGGAGGAGGAATCTCCTCCACAGGTCACTGAGTCTCCCCAGAACAGCACCGTGAGGGGGTCTCCTGCCGTGAGTTTCCTTCGTGTTCCAGGAATGAGGGCGGCTCTGGCTGCACACTCGGCCTGACTGGGCTCCGGGAATGCCGGTCCCAGGGGGTAGATGTGTTCGTCAGTGAGTTCGCCGCAGTGATAGGGCAGGAAAATGTTGCAGAGGCCCCGTGTAAGCATGTCGATGGCTGGTGGCTCCGGCACCATGCGGTGTTCGTTGCCTTCGCGCACGATCACCTGGCCATCAGACCGGACCGCGATGGTGTCGATCCGCATCAGTCCGAAGGTGTAGTCGACGTAGACGGTTGTATCGGCGGCGATCCTGCCGTCCGGCAGTCGCCCAAGCTGGGCCCACTGCTTATCTGCCCGCCAGTCTGTCCCTTCCTCGTAGCGCTCCGCCTCCGGGCCCTTGCCGGTTTTCACCACGAGGGAGTCCGGGTCAAGCGTATCGGCAACAGTGATGCGGTGGGACCGACAGTGGAGGAGGGGAGTGCCCTGTCCGTACCGTTGCGGGAGTACATCGGTCAGCTTGTGCGGCTCATCGACAATGTTGACCGTGCGGGGAGGGCGAATCTTCAACACTACTTCTTCCTTTATGGAGACCCGCGTTCCGTCGATATCAATCACCCCGGGCATGATCTTGAGCTTCATGTCCCCGATGGGCACGACATCGAGACCCTCGCGAACGTGGGGGTTGATGCGGATTCCTGCATTCACGTCAATCTCCGGAAGGTCACGTTCCATGGTCACATCATCCCAATACAAGACGCAGCCGCCAGCACCGCCTCGCTGGCCTTGCTGGTAGAGTACCAAGCGCAGTTGTGGCTCAGAGACGTTCTTGTGGGTGACCTCCAGGCGCACCCACTCGTCCGTCACGGGGCTGGTCAGGGCTGTCAGCCGGTTCCAGTTCGTCTTCGCAAACGCCAGCGTCGGGGTCACAGGCGCTTTCTGTTGGCTCGGAACATAGACCCAGGCCGAGGCCGTGTAAACAGCCCCCGGAACGGCGTCGAAGTCCAGGTACCACACCGACAGGCCATGTTTGTCCTCAAGCGTTTCCTTCACCGCGGTCTTGCCGGAGTGTGCGCGTTCCGTGCTGGGGCCTGCCTTGCCCCACGTAGACTTCCAAGGCGCTGCCCTTTTCAGCTCGAAGCCGTCCTGCAGCATGAGTTCCATCGCCGCCCGGGAAGGTCCTGCCCCCAGAATGATGATCGCAATCAGAGTCAGAAGACCATGGTATTGCATGTCAGTCGTCTCCTTCGGTTGGTCCTGCCGGTCGGGTGTCTTGCTGAGGGCCAGACGCCAATGAGTCCATGTATAGATCGCCAGTGTCCAGACGGGTCAGAATCGCCACCGTCGAAGCCCTGAGATGCGTTCGAAGTGACTGTCATACGAGACCAGAATGGCTCCATGCTCGTTACGCTTCTAGAAATACACAGTGGGCGGGGGCTTGTCGCAGAAGTAGGCGATGGTGCCGCAGAAGACGGGGACGAGCTTGGCGAGCAGGTCCCCGGCAATGATACCGATCATGAGTGGTTTGACGCGTTGGTAGACGTTGGCCCCACCATATTTGGTGACGCCCGTTTTGATGAGCCAGCCCAGGAAGAAGGATGCCGACAGCACCATGGCCTGGTAGCCTCCGAGGAAGACGAAGCAGACGGGGTGCAGCGGCCACCAGTTGAAGCGCAGGCGCAGGAAGCCGAGAAGCAGGCAGAGGCCAACCGCAACGAAGAACGCGAGGGTCGACGGGCCATCGGGGCGGGCCTGGGTGATGTGTTGCCAGCCACTGACATGTTCGGAGACCGTCAGCATCTCCTGGGCTGCAAGGCGTTGCTTCGTGGCCACCAGCGTTTCGAACGGGAAGGCCGCGAGTCGTCCCGGCCAGTTGTTGGCAGGGGCGCCTTGATCGTACTGCCAGTAGATGGTCGCCACGATCGTTACCACGGTGCACGCGACCATCGCGACAGCGGTCCACTTCGCGAGTCTGGTGAGCCGGAGCCCGGTGACGTCCGCCACTTTGAGCGTGTGCACGATGAACGGCATTGGCGACCAGCCCGGCGCACACATGATGACACTGGACACGACACACATGATGATCAGCGTCTGAATCCCGACTCCCGACGCTCCGAAAAACGTCATTGCGACTGCCCCCGGGAAAATCTGAGCGCCGATGAAGAAGGCTCCGGTTTCGGCCACCGTACGGCTGACCACGATGTAGGTCATCATGAGCAGGCCGGCATAGGCCAGTGCAAACGGCCAGGAGACGCCGATCAGACTCAGCTGGACTGTGAAAAGGACGGCGGCGATCAGCACGGCGCGGACCGCCCAGGCCACATGGGGTTCAATCTTCTCCTTCGCCGTCATCCCGAGGCCTCGCCGAAGGGCATTCAGGTAGTAGTGTCGACCGGTGTAAAGGACCATGAGGAGTAACCCGACGTAGCCGCCTGCGAACAGCGCACCCCACGGTTGTACGGTCAGGTGATTGCCTCTGCGCAGGAGAATGCCATAGCTCAGGAGCGTTCCCCCGATGAGGTGGTACAGGAAGGGGCCGGTCGCCATCGTGAACGAAACGTCGGACGCAATGAAGTACGCCAGACCGACAACGGCGAACAGGACCTTGGGGCGGAAGAGCAGAGCCCCGCCACCGCGCGAGATGACGGGGCAGAGCCCGCTGAGGGGGGAAAAGTCGAACTGGGTTGGGATTCGTATCGTTGCCTCCGGCCACCACAGGTTCATGTAGTTATTCATGTGGATCAGGAAGACGAAAGCGCCCCCGACCCAAAACGAGATCGAGCCAAACACGCTCCCGCGCACGCCGCCTTCCCTGGGTAGCAACGCGCACATGAACTGCGGTATGGGGTAGGGGAGCTGCTCGTGGTCGGCCCATTGTCGATGCACGATCAGGGCCAGCCCCAGAGACATGACCAGGGCTGCGAAGATCGCAGGTACCCAGAAGATCAGGGAGCGCTTCCACGCGTACCAGGGCACGTCGCTGAACGCGATGTGGTCGTTGCCGTCGCTCAGGCCGGTAACGTATCCGTCCAGGGCTTCGCTCTCGTTGGCGGAAGGATCGGCGAGCAGCATTGGCGGGGCGTCGGCGATTACGTTTTGGCTGGCCCAACCCGGGTTGACCCGGTTGTAGTGATGCGGCATCATCAGGCTGGTGGGTAGCGCCTGAGCCAGCCCCCAACTGGCAATCGCTCCACCGACCAGCACAAGCCCGCTCATCAGGGCCAGCTCTCTGGGGGAGAAGATCCAGGTTGGGCGTAAACGCTTGAGAAGTGGATTGATGACGAGAAGGAAGAAGACCAGGCTGCCGTAGACGATCACCGGCAAGAGGTCATAGACGAGCTTCCCCTGACGGATGACCTCGTCATTGAAGTACGCCACGCCGCTGGCCACCATCGCCAGCAGCAGCCCCAGGATAACGCTTCGTTTGGTCACGGACTTCCTCATACTGTGTCAAGGTTGGCAGGGGACACCCGTCTCTGCGGACAGGGAGCGAAGCCGGTGCCCGCTGCCGGTCGTGTAATTTGCCACGTCAACGTCTTTGGAGCCAGATCAGGTCCTATTCCCGCAAGGGCGCGGGGATTGCCTCACTACCGGGCGTTGCTTTGCTTGATCTCGTTCTGCAGGCGCTGCGCGTCCGGGAAGCCGGGCCTATGGCGGAGCGCTTCGGCGACTTGTTCCAGCGCTCTACTCGTGTGTCCCTGTCCCCAGAGGGCCCGGGCCAGGTTCAAGCGAGCCGCCGTGTAACCGGGTCTGATGGCCAGGGCGATTCCCCATTCGGCGAACGCCTCGTTCACATCGCCATTCGCAATGTGGACGTTTGCCAGGTTGTTGTGGGGCTCAGGAAGACTCGGGTTGCACGCTACGGCCTGCTTCAGCAGGAGCTTGGCCGCATCGACACGACCGTTGCGCAACCCCAGTTGGCCCAGGCCATTGTAGGCGCCGGCGCAGTCCGGGCGGACCTCAAGTGCCTGTCGGTACATGTGCTCTGCCTCGGCAAGGCGGTTTGCATCGGAGAAGAGATTCCCCAGGTTCTGGAAGGGCTCGGGCGAGAAAGGCTGCATCTCCGCTACCTTCCGCCACTGGTCGCATGTGTCCTCCCATCTTCCTGCCGCCAGCAAGACGCGTGCTGCATTCCTGCGCAGCACGGAGTCCTGTGGGGCCATCCGGATGGCTGTCTCATATGCTGCCGCCGCGGTGGCCAGCTCCTGTGCGTTCGCCAGAAGCGTGTCCAATCGACCACGCCTGGCGGTCGTATCCTGCCAGTCCAACTGAAGGGTGAAGGGCGGGCGTGTGCGCCGGTCGAGCATTCCTCGCTCAATCCGCAGTCGATCCCATTCGGTGAATGCCAGACGATCGGTCAGCTTAGGTTGCTGGGACGTTTTTCCGGGGGTGGGAAGCTGCGCGGTCCGCAGGCCCCGATGAATGGCGGAGCACACGCCCTCCGCCATGGCTTGCGTCCCCGCGAACGTCAGGTGTACGTGGTCAAGAAACACCGCTTTTCCCGCTCGTTCGTGTTCTTGGATGGTCTTCTCTGCATCGACGAACGTCACGCGTTCCCCGTCCGCTACGTGATCTGCGGCGCATGCCTGTATGACGGCATTGATCCGGGCATCGGCCCGGAAGCGGAGGCGGTCCTGCTCTTGGGCATAGAGATAACAGTCCATGGCCGCATCGTTCTTGCCTGTAGCGTCCAGAGCGCGGGCCAGGAGGAACCATCCATCCGCGGCACCCTGATCCAGGTCAACTGCTTCCTGGTAGCGTTCGGCTGCTTCAGCGTTGCCTCCGTTCGCTTCGGCCGCCCCCCCTTCGCTGACCGCCTTTCCCCACAGCTTTCGTGTGGGTTCCGGTTTCCCTGAAAACGGTGCGCAGGAGCGCCGGTTGACCGGGACGGTGCACAGGGCGACTGGTACGCCAGCGTCTGCGGCGAGTTCAAGGATCTCGGTCAGGTTCTGCCGGAACCCCGTGTAGGTGTTCTCGAGCCGAGGATCGCCATACGGGACTTCGTGGTCGAGGAAGTGCTCCATCCCACGCCAGCCCAGGGCTGTTGGGTCGCTCGCCCGCGTCCGGGACATACTTGCCAAAGCGGCAAGTCCCTGACCGACTCGGAACTGCCGGAGCCAGGCCCCGGATTTGAGCAACCAGAGCGGGGGGAAGGTGCTCTCTCGTGAGGCCGTACCAAACGGTCCGATCACCTCGTTGTTACCCATGTAGACGACCAAGGCATCGAGGTCCGCACGGAGACAGTCGCGCACTATCGGCAGAACGACATGGGAGTTGATGGCGGTCATCGCGGCGTTGATCACCTCGACATCCCGGCCCGGGAGTTCGTCGCTGAGAAGCAGTTCCAGCATTCGGGCCAAGCCATAGGATGCATCGGGGTCGCCCATCGCTGCCGAGCCCCCTACCACCGCAATCCTGCACGTTCCCACGGGCTTTGGCATACGTATTGCCCGGACCTCCGGCTCCCGGGCCATGTGCCGGGCGAAGAAGCGTCGCCCGAAGTGAGGATTGGTCATGAGGGTGTCGCGCTTCCCTGCGGGGGAGCGGACAAGGAAGCCCGGGTCATACCCCGAGCCGGCAAGGCGCAGAATGACCTCGAAAAGCAGCAGGATGGGCAAAGGACTGAGGAGGATGATCAGCCGACCTGCGAGCCTGACAGCACGACACCGCGGGGGCTTTCTCCCCTGCCTGTCCCGGGAGCGGTCACTTCCCTCCGGGATCGCTTTCATGGCCTTGCTATGGGACGCTTTTCTCAAGAGGCAACCGCTCTTACTGGCCTTCCGCCTCGTTCTTCTGCTCCAGCCAGGCGGTGAAGCCGATGGTGGTCCAGGCTCTGGCGTTGCGAATGCGCTGTCCGTCGTCTCCCTGCTCTGCGTCGTCGGCGAAGCCACGCAAGGTGTCGCATGGGAAGTCTGGGCAGAGGCCGCAGTGGTCGAGGCCCTTGTCCATACAGCAGAGGGCCACTTCACACTTGCCCCAGAACATTTTCCCCGTCGCGGCGGAACAGCCGGGGCAGTTCATTTTCTCACGGTAGTCGCAGTCTCCGCAGTAGATCCCGCACCGTGCGGCAAGGTCGTTTGGCATGAGCATTTCCTTGAATGAGTCGAGTCAGGGCTGCTAAGGGTTGGCGCGGGAATGACTTTTATCAAAATGACCAGCCGTAAGATGTGACGTTATTTCCGCGCCGGCCCTAAGCATGACCGACATTGCCGAATGGTCAAGACGGGGCTTCACTTGAGACGCAGAACCACGGTGTCGCCTGCCTTGGCATCGAGCTGGACCTCCGGGGCATTGCCGACTTGTCTGCCAGTGAAGGCGTCGGCGACGGCTCCTGTCCCGACTATGCTCACCTTGAGTGGACCGTCACTCATCGTGTGGATCGAGAGGTATCCTTCCGCGGCCCAGACGGAGGCATCTGTGCGGGTGTAGAGATGAACGCCTGCGAGTTCCGCAAGGGCTCGCAGGAGCTCACTCGTCCAGGCCGGTGTCCCAACGAACACATCCGCGCCCCCGCCGCTGCGCCGCACGATTACGGAAGGTGATCCGTCTGAGTAGGTTGCCCAGACCTGATCACCCGTCCGTGGTGTTACGGTGAAGAGCGGTGCAACCGGCGTCTTTTGCCCCCAGGCCTCAGTCAAACGGTGACGACGTCCCTGTTCTGTCGGTTGAGAGACGGGGGTGCGCAACTGGATTTGGCGATGCTCGAATCCAGTGACGTCGCGCATGCCGTCGATGCTTGTACGGTCCGCAAGCAGGAAGCCGGGAGCATAGGACCAGATCCGTGTCGTTCCGGGTCTCCGTGCTTTGCGGAGTTCGCGTCGTTGCTTCGGGGACAGAGCCCAGGCTGTAAGGAACACCTGCAGTTTTGCCGGGACGTGACCCGCTGTGACATCGTCCAGCAGATACTGCCCGTACGGGGCCCCGCAACGTCCCAGAGCAGCTCGAGCGTCGTAGACCAACGGCCGAGCTGCAGCGTTGGATTTTCCGGACAGATGGCAGATGCTCTCCTCATCGACGATTGCCGCGATCTCCGGCTGGAAGGGGCGTTTACGCCTGAGCATGGAGGCATCGAGGGCATCCAAACGGGTGTGCTCTTCCCAGATGCGGGGGTCGTTGAACCAACCGCGACCGGGCAGGTCCATCCACCAGGTTCCGAAGCCGCGCAGGGCTGCCTGTGCCGTATTCCGGAGCATGACAGCCCGGGTCTGTGCGAGGTCCGCAACGCCGCCGTACTGCGTGGTTCGGGCCAGGTAGGTCCGTGTGTCGTCCTCGTTGAGCCAGAGCTTGCCAGCCCGCGCAACACTCTCGGCCACGGTCATACAGGGGGCGGTGCCCTGCCACCTCCGGTCGGTGTAGCTGATTGGTGAGCACAGGATATCGATGTCGGGGGATTTCAGGACCTTTGACAACGCGTAATGTCCGCTGTAGGGCGCTCCATTGCGCAGGGGGTGGAACTCGAACAGGTAGCCATAGAAGATCACGACCAGCTTCTTTCCCTGCGTTGCACGGCGGCAGGCGGCCGCCACTTCCAGTACGCAGTCAGCCATTTCTTTCTGCCAGAACCGGTTGAACTGAATCAGTCGTTGTTCGGCAGCGGGGTCGAGGAGGACGCCGCTGGGGCCTCCGTGCCGAGCTTCCGGGGAGGGGATTTCCGCGGTCTCCGCATCCTCAGCTCCGTGCTGTCTTAGCCACATCCGCCAAGCGGCCAGGGTCGGCGGTTCGTAGCCGCTCATCAGAGCTCCCCACGACTTGTCGTAGAACCACTCGGCGCTATTCTGGCCGGCCGGGTGAATTCCGGCAACGTGTTCCGGGAAGGTCTCGAGTAAGTGTCGACAGAGCTTTCCGAAATGTGCCACCACGTCGCGGCGGTACTTGCGGCTGGACACGGTGGCAAATCGACCGGGCTTGTTTCCCTCGAACATCATTCGCGCTTCGGGGTGTCGCTCGAGCCACCAGGTCGGGGTGTTGGCAGAGACTCGGGGAATGATCAGAGCCTGCGGGTGCACGGCGATGATTTCTCGCATGGAGGCATCGATGCCTTCCCAGTTCGGCGGCTGCTCCGGTGGGAGCCAGCATGCGGGCATACTGGTCGAGATGAGGCGTATCCCGGCGTTTCGTGCGAGGGCAATCTGGGGCAGGAATGGTCCTGGTGGGGCCCCGATCGTCAGCCACGTTCCGCCCTCGACGCAGAAGACAGCAGGCACAATCTCTGTGGCGTCATTGGACTTGGCCTCGAACTCACACCGGTAGCGGTTCCCCTTCGCGAAGGTCAGGGAGATATCGGTGTGAAGATGAAAGTCAGGCCATCCCCCCGCGGTTGGGGCTTGAACGGTAACGCGGAGTTCCCCTCCCTGGAGTCTCACGGTTCCCACGGTGTTGGCGTCACCCGGTGGCCACACACTCCAGAGATTGCCGAATCCGGCGGGATCCTCGAAGCTGTGCCTTGGCAGAGCGTCCTTTCCTGTGACTGTATCGACGATGCGGATTTTGCGCAGCCAGAACTGTCCCGGCTGTCGCGGGAAGCGGAGATGGAGCGTCCCTCTGCCGTCGACTGAGCGGTCAGGCACGAACTCGAACGAACACGTTTGCCACGTCTTAGCGACTGCTGTCAGCCCGCCTCTGCGGGTACCGAAGAAGCAGCGCGGGGCGATCGCTTCGCCGTCGACGAAGACCTGGGGGCCGCCGGGAGTCCGGCGGACACGGACCTCTGAAGACAGGGCTGTGACTGTCGTGACGGCGAGGCACAAGAGCGAAGTCACTGTGAGGTGCATGGTCGAACATCCCTGATGCGATTCCATTGCCAGTCCGGGGAACGAAGCGATTGCCCCGGGAAAGGGAGTGTCTCCCGGAAGATACCGTGAAGGTGGTCCTCGAACAATCGTCGCTGCAGGGGCATGTGCTCGTCCCATCATCCCAGTCCGTGTCGCTTCCTCCTTGACAGAAGAGCGCCGAACGCGTATTCCATACCGCGCACTTGATCCCGAAATCACAGCAATCCACCTGAACTGGAGCTTTCTATGAGCCGACACATTCTTCACATGATCATTGCCGGTGGCTGCCTCCTGCTATGCACCCTTGGGCCACGTGCTGCCGGCCAGGCCCCCCCCGCAGATGGCTCGGTGGCATGGACACCCCTCTTTGATGGAACGACGCTCAACGGCTGGTTCAACCCCTACGACTGGGGGCAGGCCGAGGCGAAAGATGGTGAGATCCACCTCACCACGACCAAGCGCAAGTTCTTTCTGGTGACCGAGAAGCCCTACGCGGATTTTGTCTTTGAAGCTGAGGTTAAGATGCCTGAGGGGAAGTCAAACTCAGGCTTCATGTTCAGGTGTCACGTGAAAAAGAACCGCGTGTGGGGGTATCAGGCGGAAGTTGACCCCAGTGGCCGGAAATGGTCTGGCGGGCTTTACGACGAAGGACGGCGCAAGTGGTTCATTTCCCCGAACCGGGACAAGGCGGCCAGCAAGGAGGAGGGGCAGAAATCGATCGCCGAATTCCGTGCTCGAGCCGGCGAGTGCTTCAAACGGGATGATTGGAACACCTACCGCATCGAGTGTCGAGGAGAGAGCATCAAGATCTCAGTCAATGGTACGCTCTGCACCGATATTCAGGACCCGAAAGACGCTCAGGGCTTCATCGCCATTCAGCACCATGGAGAGAAGGGCAAGCTCTACCGTTTCCGCAATGTGCGTATTCAGGATCTCGTCCCGGCGGAGCCGGCCAAAATTCCGGCAAACGAAGGGCCGGATGCTGCGCGGAAGGCGGCCAAGCCGAAGGCCAAGTAGAGGGCTTTCCGCTTCCGTAAGTCGCGGCTCTGCCGGCGGGAAGACCGCTTACGTTGTGCGCGGCTCGGATGGAGCAGGCCGCTTGCGGAGAAGCGGCGCCTCCAAGATGGAAGACCGCTTACGCTGTGCGCGGTTCTGTCGGGGGAGTGCTACTCGGGTTCTTCCGGCGGCATGGCGATGATCTCGCGGATGTCAACGGGGCCAGACACGGCCTTGAAGGCGATGTGACCTTGCTTCGGCACCGTCCCCAAGCCGGGGATCTCGACCACGTCCGCGTTGAGGATCATGACATCGCCGAAGGACACGATCAATTGAGTTCCTCGACAGGTGACTTCGCAGTAGACCCAGGCACTTCCGCCAACGCGTGGGTTTTGCTCCGGGGCGACTAGCCCTTCGAGCGCCCCACTCGTGTGCTCGCTGACGGGTTCCATGCGGTCATCAGCCAGGACGATGTCGAGCCCATTCTCGCCCTGTTCGTCGCAGCGTAGCGAGACACGGGCCTGGCCGCGGGAACGGAGGCGGAACTCAAAACTCACTGAGACGTCCCCGTAGGTTTCGGCAGTTCGGATCACCCCGGGTCGGTCGTAGCCTCCGCGCACAATTCCTGACGTGACTCCCCAGGCTTCTTCGGGAAGTGCTTTCAAGCCAGCCAGATCGGTTCCGTTGAAGAGCAGCTCGGCGCCCTCATTCTGTTCCTCGTCGGTGAGGAAAGCAGGCCAATCGGGGATCGCGATTGTGCCCTTCCGGAGCATGCTGATCAGGGGCGAGTCGTCGATCTCGAGGGGGAGCAACACGCGCTGCCGTCGGCGGGCAGATTCGTAGGTGGCGAAAATCAGTTGCGTTGCTCGCAGCGAGTTGGCGCTACAGAGGGTTGAGTCCTCGCCTTCCAGCAGGCATTCCACGGAGTTGAGGATGTGGCGGCTGGTATCCTCGCCTGGAACGTTCTCGATGCGGGGTGGGACGTTGTGCCATTCCCCGCCTTCCTGCCAGAGGCGCAGCTTGCCGTGGTCGACCTCAATCAGGCCGGCGGAACCGATCACCCGTATGGCACAGGTGCTGCCTGTGTTCTGGCCGGTTGTGAGCAAGCCGGTCACGTTGTTCGGCCACTTGATGTAGCTGAGACCACCGGTCTCGATCCGGGCGCCGAATACGAGTTGATCCGCCGCACAGTCAATCTGCCCCATCACCCAGTCTGGTTCCAGGTTGCCATTGTAGAACAACATCATGTCAAACCAGTGTGTGCCCCAATCGAGGAGATTGGAGCAGCTCATCTCCATTCGTTGGAGCGTGCCGACAGCGCCTTCATCGATCAGTTCTTTCGCGAGGGCAAATGTGCGGCTGAAACGCCGTTGGTGGCTGAAGGTGAGCATGATCCCCGCCTCCTGGCAGGCCGTGTGCATGCGTACGCACTCGCCGTAGGTGGGGGCCATGGGCTTCTCGGCGTTGATCAGCCGGGGAGGGGTGGCGGCTCGCACGCAGTCGAGGACCGCGGTTTCGTGGAGATCAGGCCACAGGCACATACTGACGATATCCAGATTCTCGGCAGCTAACATCTCGTTGTAGTCGGTGTAGACCCCGGGGAACTCGAAGCGGCCGGCCATGCGCTCGGCAGCCGGACGATGGATGTCCGCGCATGCTACCAGTTCGACATGTTCGGACAGGCTGTAGCCCAATGCATGGCCCTGTCCTCGACCTCCGCAACCAATCACACCAGCTCTGAGCTTCGCCATAACCGGGGCATCCTCCGTTACAGTTCAGAAACACGATGTGAGACAACATGGTACCGAGGGTACTCAAGGTCAATGCGGCTGGGCCGGGAAGACCGCTCATCCTGCAGCGGCCCATGTGCGGCGCGGATGAAGCAGGCCGGTTAGGAGAACCGGCGCCTCCAGGGAGGGGGGGAGGGGAGTTGCCCGATGTGGGGCCCACATGCGGAGAGCGGGATGTATACCCCCCCAAAAAAGGCTCAGGGATCTCAGGCAAGCCGCGGGGTCCATTCATCCCGCGGCTCGGTTCAAGACGGGCGGGTCAGTCCGACGCGATCAAACTGGCATTCCGGGGCGTCGGCTGCCATGAGTTTTTCTGCCATGATTCTGGCAAACTTGGGCTCGCGGTCCGGGTCACAGAGCGGCGCCGTCTGACCGGGGTCGTCCATGAGGTTGTAGATCGGGTTGAAGTCGGGGGCATTGTGGTGACGGCTGGAGCCGCAGGGAACCCGGTAATGCGGGATTCCACCGGCGGCCGGGAGGAAGTTGCCGACCTCAGCTTGGCGGAGGCGTTTGCGGTTCAAGCTGTTGAAATCCGCTGGGCAGGCGGTGTGATGGTAGAGCGTTGCTCCGGGCGTGGGCTGGCGACAGTAGGTCGTTTTGCCATCGGTCATGTTGATGTCTTTTCCGAAGTACCCGTAGAGGACCCAGTCGTGGTGTTCTACATCGTCCTCGATCAGCGGTCCGAATGACTTGCCTTGGACGTGTGTGGGCAGGTCCGCTCCGTGGAGATCCATGAGTGTGGGCATCAGATCGATTGTTGCCGTCAGGCCCTGGCGCCGTCCGGGAGCGATGCCCGGGGCACAGACGATCATTGGTGTGTGGGCCAGTTCGTTGTAGACGAACATGTAGTTTTTGGCCCAGTATTGGTGTTCTCCGAGGAGGTGACCATGGTCCGTGGTCAGGATCAGCACGGTGTCTTCCCACAGATCCAGGTCGTCCATTTTCCCGAGCAGCTTGCCCAGCCACGCATCGGCCATCGTCAGCGAGCCTGCGTAGCACTTGCGAATGTGGTCCACGGTGTCCGTTCCATCCAACTCAGCATCCAGGTGTTCGTAGTTAGGCCAGGTGAAGTGCGGGCCGTCGTAGGTGTCATCGTAAAGGTCTCGGTAGCGAGACGGGCAGTCGAAAGGCTCGTGTGGGTCAAAGACTTCCAGGTGCAGGTGCCAGTTGTCCTGGGCGTGGTTGTGGTCGAGGAAATCGATGGCCTTCTTGAAGCACTGCGGGGTGGTGTAGTCGGTGTCGTTTTCGGGGTCCATGGTGCCGCGATTTGACCAGTAGGCGTGGTTCTTCGAAGCACGCGATTCCCGTGCCCCCTCGGGGGGGAATTGGCGGGCCACGCGGGGGCGCCACACATCAGATTCCTGTCCACGCACGAATTCCCAGCTGTTGAAGAGGTAGTGATAGCCGTTTCCGCCCCGGTGGAAGTAGTGGTAGTGATCGGTGATGAGGTGGGTGTAGGTGTCCTTTTGTCGGCGCAACTCGGTGGGCAGACAGTCGTCCCAGGGCTCGATGGGGCCCCACGGCGTCTCGAGGAAGTTGTAGCGCCCCGTCATCATCTCGCGTCGGGCGGGCATGCAGGGAAGAGAACCGGCGTAGTGGTTGTCGAACACGAGCCCGCGCTCGGCCAGGCGGCAAAGGTTCGGTGTCTGCACCCAGGAGTCCGGGTTGTAGGGCTTCAGGTAGTGCCGGTTCAGAGAATCCATCAGGACCAGAATCGTCTTCAAGAGCTGTCTCCTTAAGTGAGTGCCTTCTCTGGCGTGGTGTTGCCCGGCAGCGGGACTGAGGAAGGCAACGTTGCGCGAGACGTCGGGATAGCCTATTGTTGCGACGGGAATCACACGAGTGGCCTTCGCCACCTTTGCTGTCCATCCTATCTGAGGAGAGCAACTTCGGCGCCCGCTACTCGACAGTCGACGGGAATCACATGATGACACGGACAGCGTGGGAAAGCAAGTGTCGACGGGTCACGCAGTAGGTGGGAATCGCGTATGGCAGCACAGCCGAATATCGTCTTTGTCGTTCCCGATCAGTTCCGCCAGCAGGCTCTTGGCTGCATGGACGCAGACCCGGTGATCACGCCAAACTTCGACCGCTTTGCGTCACAGGCACGTGTCCTCACGCATGCGGTGAGCAACTATCCGGTCTGCAGTCCCTACCGTGCCATGCTGTTCACCGGCAAGTATCCGTACGGCAACGGTGTCGTCGGCAACTGTAACTCCCAAACCGTGCCGTACGGCGTCTACTTGAAGCCGGACGCCCAGTGTTTCCCAGACGTTCTGAGCGACGGTGGGTACGACTGCGGGTATGTGGGCAAGTACCATCTCGACCCTCCTGCGGAAGAGGACGCCAGGCATGGCGAGGGACAGCGCGGCGACGGGCGTGTCTGGGATGCCTACACGCCTCCCGGACAGAGGCGGCACGGCTTCAACTTCTGGTACTCTTACGGCTGCTGTGATAAGCACCTGACGCCGCACTATTGGGTCAATGACGCCCCGAGAGAGCGGCCCCTCGAGGTGAACAGGTGGTCGGTGGAGCATGAGACGGATGTGGCCGTCTCCTACATACGCAATGCTTCTGGTGAGCGGGACGCAGGCAAGCCGTTTGCCCTGTTCGTTGCCTTTAACCCGCCCCACACCCCCTTCCAGCAAGTGCCGCAAGAGTTCGTGGACATGTACGGCGATGTGTCCCCGACGGATTTGCTGAACCGAGCCAATGTTCGCCTGGATGGGCCGGGGAAGCAGGCTGGCGAGCACGCCAAGAACTACTTCGGGGCCGTCACAGGGATCGACTACCACTTCGGGCGAATACTGAATGCGTTGGACGAGGCCGGCTTGGGAGACAACACAATCGTGGTTTTCACTGCTGACCATGGCGAGATGATGGGCAGCCACGGGCGCATGCACAAGAACGTCTGGTACGATGAGTCGCTGCTGATCCCGTTCCTCATCCGCTGGCCCGAACGAATCAGCCCGGGGCAGGACGACTTACTCCTCAGCGTGCCGGACGTCATGCCCACTCTCCTGGCTTTGGCTGGGCTGGGGACCGCGACGCCGGGCGACATCGACGGGCGGGACCTGTCCGGGACACTCCTGGGACAGGCCTGCGAACGCCCTGATTCAGCCTTTTACCTCACGCCGCGCTTCGACAACCCGGAAGGCGGGCGCCGTGGCGTCCGGACTCATCGCTGGGTGTTTGTGGTCGATCGCCAGGAACACGACCCCGAGAAGCTGTTCCTTTTTGACTGTGAGAAGGATCCGTACCAGCTCGAGAATGTGGCCGAGTCTCGGCCGGAGATCGTGTCACAGATGCGTGGCCTACTGGATCAGTGGCTGGAAAAGACTGGTGACCCGTGGGGCGCTTGAGACGTACCCGTCCCGGTTTTTTCGTCGCTTCACTCAAGGGATCTGAACAGCATAGGAGAAGCTGATCATGACGTGCCGCATCATCAAGGTGCTCTTGCTGTTGGTCGTGCTTTCCCATGGACTTTTCGGTGCCGATGAGGTCGCGGGCAACGCGTCCGGGCCGTGGCGCCGGCTGTTCCTGGACGCGATGGTGGTTGAGCGCAGCGAGGGACTGACGCGTGTGTTCCATGCTGCTCGGAAGCATGAACAGAACCCGGTACTGCCTTTCGACAAGCCGTGGGAAGGGGATGCCCCGAAGCGTGGGTCGGGCCCGTATCTCTACGGCACGGTGATGCGCGATGGCGGACGCCTCCGCATGTGGTACCACTGCTATCACCGGCGCCACGGCGCCTACTTCAATCTCTACGCGGAGAGTACGGACGGCATCCATTGGGATAAGCCAGCGTTGGGCCTGGTTGAGTTTGAGGGATCCAGGGAGAATAACCTGATCATCACCAAGTGCGCTGAAGAGGATGTTGAGGAACCGGAGCTCCATCGAGGTGGGGGACGCTGCCACAACCCGAGCGTCATCAAACGGCCTGGCAACGTCCCGGCTGACCGACGCTACGTGCTCTACTGCTACGGCCAGGATTACCGACATTCCCGCATGGCCTACTCCCCGGATGGGTTGAGCTGGGACTTTGTGAAGGACACGGCCAGGAATGCGCTGTTCCCATCCGGCGATGTGCTGAATTTCTTCTTCGATCCCTACCACCAGCGTTACGTTGCCACGCGTAAGTCAGGGAATCGCCGCGGGCGTGCTGCAGGAGTCGCCTGGTCTCGAAACGGGACGGATTGGGAAACGCCCCTTAAAGGCCCGGTCATGATCGCTGACGACCTTGACCCGGATGCGACCCAGATTTACGGCATGCCCGTGTTCCCATATCAGGGCCTCTATATTGGGTTGCCCTGGGTCTACAACGCCCGTTGGTTCAAGAACGGCAGCTACACCGATCAGTGGATGTACGAAGCGGAGAAGAGCAGCCCGCGGACAATGGACGCGCAGTTCGCATGGAGCTGGGACCTGATCAACTGGACCCGCCCGCCGGAACGTCGGGCATTCATCCCGAGAGGCGAGGCCGGGGAGTTCGACTGCGACATGATCTACACGGCCCGGGCTCCGGTTCAGATGGGGGATGAGCTCTGGTTCTACTATGGTGGTTTCACCGGCGTTCACAGTGACTCCACGGCTCGGAGCGCCATCGGACTCGCCAAGCTGCGACTGGATGGCTTCTGCAGCCTCCAGGCAGGCAAGAACGAGGGAATGTTCGTCTCGAGGCGCGAGACGCTCATGGTTCCCCGGGTGACCATTAATGCTCAGGTCCGCCCGGGGGGGCACGTGGCAGCGGAGATCCTCGACCTGTCAGGTGGTGTGATTCCCGGCTTCTCCCGGAGCGACTGTGTGCCGTTTCGCGGGGATGACGTGCGTCACGTATTGACTTGGAAGAACGCGGATTTTCCGGTTGACGGCGTGACCGAAGACAAGAAGATCCGCTTTGTCCTGAAAGAGGCCGACATCTACTCGTACATGCCGGATCTCTCCATTCCCGCGGCTGCCATCAAGCCGGTTACCGTCATTTATGACGCCAGTGCCGAGGGTGCTCAGCTGCCCAATGACAAGAGCATCCCCGCGGGACAGCGTTTCACCTGCGGGGGACCTCCGGCCGGTTACAGCCTGGCAACTGACAAGGAGACGGGGGAAGCCTATCTGGACCTATACAGCAAGGCAGAACGGGGGGGGCATGCTTCATGTTCGCGCAACGAAACGTGGACAGATGACATCGACTGGTGCCTGGAGACGTGGTTGCGGGTGGCCGACAAGGGCGATGAGCCGAACTACGGGCTTGCCATATGGATGCGCCCCGAACATGGCCATAGAGGGGTGGCTCTCTACCTGAGCGACGCTGCAGTCGGTTTCAACAGTACGCTTGGGCCCATTGAGCACAAGACGTTGCGCAAGATCCCGTTTGACACCACCGATGCCTTCCATTGGTACCGCATGGTGCACGAGGGCGGTGCCGCCGGTGATGTTGTGCTGTTTGTCGACGGCAAGGAGCTCTGCCGCATCCCCATGTCGGAGCTCTACGCCCGGCAAGGGGGCGGGCGGAACATCCTCTTTGGGCCCAATGCGGCACGTCGGACGGGACGGATTCATGTCATGAAGTTTGGTTACCGGATTGCCAGCACAGATGCGATTTTCGGTCCGCTCCCGTGAGTCGCGCATGCGCGTCAATCTGAGCCGTAACGCGTTGCGGCAGAAGAACCGGGGCTCGGACCCGATGCCCCGCTGGGGGACCGGCGGCTCCCCCAGACCCCCACATACTGGGGGCGCGAACGCCAGGTGACCAAGCCCACCTAACCTTCGCGCCCCCGGTGACCATCGCTCGCGCGACGGGCGACCACGTAGTCGGGGGCTGTGACACCATCGTCTGTCGTGGTGTACTGCGCTGTCCAAGAGCAGATTATGCCTTAGCTTGACGCCGATGCGTAAGTCGCGGCTCGGTTCAGATAGGGACGTCCACTGCCGTTGGTCGCGGCTCGGGCGGGATTCAAGCCCAGGAGGCCTCAGATGTCAGTCACGATCCGGGATATACGCGAGCATGTGTTTGGGATTGCCCATTGGGTTGACCGCGAACGCACGTGCGACCGCATCACCTATGGTGACGAGAGCCGAGAGGTCCGCAAAGTGGGTACAGGTTGGGTGCCGTGTGTGCCCAATCTCCGAGCTGCCGCAGATGACGGCTGCGATCTATTCATCTCACACGAGACCTCTTTCTACGGCAACTGGGCTCCGGAACTGGATTCCACGGACACACCGTGGGGGCGCGCCCGGATGGACGTCCTGAGGAAGGCCAATATGGCATGCATCAACTTTCACGATACCTGGGACAACTTCCCCGAGTATGGCATCCGTGATGCGTGGCGGACGTTCCTTGACCTTACCGAACTCGTCGCTGAGCGTCCCTACTACTACCCCGGCGGGAACCGCTTTGCTGCCCGGAACTCCCTCACTCTCTGCCGGACTGAGCCGACAACGCTCGGGCGGTTCGCCCAGTTTGTTGCGGAACGTTGCAGTGAGTTCTCCGCGTCGCACGGGGTGACTGTGCAAGGCGACCTGGATGCGCCCGTCTGCAGCGTTGCGACGGGGGTTGGGTGTCACATTCCGGGGCTCGAAATGGTCGAACTTGGGGCGGATGTGTTGGTGCTGACCCTGGATCGAGCTCTGCAGACGACTGTGCGGATCCCGCTCCGGGAAATGGGGGTGAATCTCATCACGGTTGAGCACGGGACGGCGGAGATGCCGGGCATGCAGCGCATGGCCGAGTATCTGGTGGAGGTCTTCCCAGAGCTCGAGACACAGTTCTACTGTGAAGAGCCTCCCGCGGTGACGTTTGTGGGGTGAAACCGGGAGGCGAGGGGTAGGAGACACGACTTCGGGAGCCTTCGTCGCTCACTACGAACATGAGCCGTGGTCACATCCGTCCGTGAGAGCTACGCGACTCCGGAAGCCCTCGTCGCTCAGCACGGACGGAATATGTCGGCCCTATTCCTCTCCCAAGTCCAGGAAGATCGGCGCGTAGGTCTGGTTGTAGAGCCAGTATCCCTTGCCCTTGAGGAAGAGCACACGCTGTCCTTCGTCGGCATTATCGTAGTCCAGGCGCAGGTTGGCCGCTGGGTTGACGCCATCGTTGACCCAACGCCAGATGCTGTCGCCGGCAATCGCCGGGTCGTCCGGCGGGGCCGTGAGGAAGTCAACGTAGGGCCCCAGCAGGTTCCAGCCTGGCTCCAGAGCGAGCCCTTGCTCGTTGGTCCTTGTGTCGTTCAGCAGAGGCCAGCCGAACACGGTGAGAGCGGTCTGTCGCGGAGCTCGCTGTCCGTCGTGGTATACCCACATGCCCCAGAGCGCCTGCAGAGTGTCGGGGGTGTCACCCTCGCCATCCACCGGGACGTACCTGTCGGTATCTCCACCCCAGTACCACGCATTACCGATCTTGAGTGCCCCGAACAGGCCGTCCGCCGTGGACTCATCGATCTCCGCCGTCTCGAGCCGGTCAACCGGCATCAGAGGCAGGGAAATCAGATTCCAGCCATTGGACAGTTGGAGGTCATGCGTCACGAGCCCGATTCGCACCGGGGTCAGGTCGAACCACTCCGAGGAGGCGCTGCCACGGGCGCCATCCGGCGCGGTCGTGCGGACGCGAGCGTACCACGTGTCCTTCATCGCCGTTTCGGAAGCAGGAAGCTCGAGGCGCAGTTGGCCGGCGGCAAAGTCGGCGGACGCGTCCCACTCGATCTCGAGTGTGATCGTGTCTCCATCCGCATCTTCGTCGTGCACCACATTGACGATACTCAACGCGTCATCAGGCTGCGGGAGATCCACCGCGTATTCAGCAGCGGTTGGCGTGGGCGGTGGTGTGTCTGCAATCTCGACGAGAGCGGAAAGCGACGGGGCTGTACTGCGGCGTTCGGTCTCGGTCCTGACCGTGTCATAGGGGGTGAGGCGTACTTGCCAAGCCTGTCCGCGGAGGGTGTCCGCTGACGGGACGGTCAGCTGTGTTCCACTGGCGACATCGTTTTTGAGCCACTCGATGTCGTACGGATGCTGCTGTCCAGCAGGATCGAGCCAGCTCACACTGAAGCTCAAGTCATCACCGGTCCGAGGCGGAACTGGGGCGGTGGTGATGTCGGCGACATCGTTGAGTACAGACACGGTGTTCGTTGCCTGTGCAAAGGCTCCTTGGTCAAGGCCGTCGGACGGAGAGACACTGCACGTCAGGCCTTCCCCGGGCAGCAGACCTGCCGCCGGGAGGCTGATGGATGTCCCGGAGAAGCCGTCGATCGGTTCATCGGAACGTGTCCCCTGCACGACTCTGAACCACTCCACGGTCGGACTTCCGTCATCCTGGTCGAGAACATCCAGGTCATTGAACTGGTAGGTGACGGTGACCGCTTCCTTGGCGAATGCCTTCTCTGGCGCGAGGGTCACGGCGAGGGCCTGCGGCTGCCGATTCACGTTCGTGACCGCGACCGTGAACTCAATCGAGCTGGCTTGATCGGTAGTGTCCGTCCCGGTCACGGTGACAAGGTGGGACTTGGTCGGGTCGATCTGCGTGGCCTCGGCATAGCCGGGTGTGTAGGTCAACGTAGCCACCCATGCACCCAGCTGGGCGTCGTAAGTCGTCTCGCTCAGCTGGGCTCCTGCGAGTTCGCCACGTTCAGAGGCGCTGTAGGTGAAGGTGATCTCCTGCCCATCCACTTCGCGAGCCGACAGACTTAACACCAAGTCGTTGGCCTCGGCGACCGAAACCGTCTCGCCGTGGGCAATTGTTCCCGCGGCGCGTGTTACCGTCAGGTCTTTGGGTGCGTCGTCCACCGGATCAACGATAATGATGATCTCGCCGTTTCGCGTTTCTCGCGTCTGCGGGTCAACAAGGCGGTAGTCGACCCGGTCCGCCCCGACGAAGTCTTCATCGGGGGTGTAGGTGAGGAGCTCGAGTCCCGTTTCGTCCCACCCGTCCAAGTTCCCATTCAACCCGCCCGTGTGCGGTCCACGCTGTGGGCGAACGAGTTCGAACGTGGAGCCAAATCCGAGGGCACGCAGGAAGAACCTCCCCACTCCGTCCTCGCTGATCCGGATTCTGGTCGGCAGATTGATCACATCGCTCTGCTTGTTCCATGCTCTCCGCAGAGCGAAGAATGCGACGCGGGGATCGAGATAGGGGGCCGTGTCTGTGCGCCGGAACAGCCCGAAATGCTCCAGATCAACATCGGTGTCCGCGGACAGGTCCTGCTGGGCCACTGCGCCTTCGGGCCACCATGGATCAATGGTGTTCGCATAGACGCCGCCAACGACTCCGGCCGTTCCCTTGCGCCAGACGGGTTCACCGCTGTCCCACTCGCCATTCTCGTTGTCGTCGTTGAAATAGAGCCCTCGGGGGACGCCCTGTGTGCCATCGGTCGGCGTGCCTGCGACGATGGCGTCAGTGTTCCCATCGCCATGATCGTACGTGCCGTCTGTCCCGATCTGGGTGTCGAGCCACACCAGTTCGTCAGGATCTCGGACGCCGTTGTCGTTGACATCATGGAAGGCGAGTCCAGCCGGCCGGCCGAGGGTCCGGTCAGCGGGGGCGCCGTCTCCCGGATGCACGATCTGGTCGACGGCCTGATCGAACAGGTTGAGTTGTGCGACGCGGTTCGTGCCTTCGATGGGTTCGCCGCTCTGCTGATCGGCCCAGATGGGCTCATTTTCATTCCAGGCATTGTCACCGTTCAGATCCTCGAACGAGACGCCCTCGAGCGTTCCTGCCGTTCCATCGGGTTGGTCAATGCCCGCGATTGCCGTGTCGAATCCCAGCTCATACCGTCCGCGCAGGCTGTCCACCACATCGGCCCATGCCGGCTCGCCATCGTCCCAGACACCATTGGTATCGGTGTCCTCGTACATGAGGTTGCCACGGATACCTGCTTCACCATCGGCAGGCGCTCCCGCGACGATCAGGTCGAGTCCTGCATTGAAGACGCCAGGTACGCTTGAGCCCTCGTTCAGGGCCTGACTGAGGTCGACTGCCACCTTTGCCTGGCGCGGCTCGTTTGGTCTTCCTGTTCCATCCGCCGCGTCCGAGTCCCACGCATCGATCCCGTAACTGGCCACCCACATCGGCTTGCCGGTATCGAGGACGGCATAGTCTGCAAAGAGGGTGGAATCGCCCGGCGTGTCGAACGTTGGCTGGCCTCGGTACGCGACTCCCCACAGATCGATACCGTCGGCCTGTCCGGCGTACTGGGCGATATTCATCAAGCCTGTATTCACAGTTGTGGTCGGGTGGTAGGCATCGCCTTCGACGTCGAAGGCTGTCCAGGCCATCGAGCTCACGAAGTTGTACCATTGGGCCGGGTCGAAGGTCGCGTCTGTTCCCTCCGTACCGATGCACCACATGAGCAGGGCGGGGTGGTCGGCAGCGGACGTGACATACTCGCTAAAGCCAGCGATCAGAGCCGCCCTGTCCAGCGAGTTGGTCAGATCACGCGCCGGGTTGATGGCATAGCCCAGAATCACCTTGATGCCTGCGTCATCGAACGCATCGAGCGCCATGAGCATGCTCTCCTCCGGGATCTGTTCCGGAATGAGCACGGTGTTCGTTCCCAGTTCGACAAGACGTGGGATGTCGCGATCGAGGACGGTCTCCGCGTAGGTGCTGGTGTAGCCGGGCTGGCGACCGACGGGAACAGGATGGTAAACCGTGCCGCGGATGGCGAATTCGCGACCGTCGAGAAGAAGGAACCCGGCATCTACGCTGACCGGCCCCACGCTGACCGGCTTCTGCGGCCGGTCGGCGGGATCCATCGGGTCTGTGCCCTGGCCGTATTCGACCACGTTGGTGACCCCATCCCCGTCCGGATCGGCATACGGCCCGGCCGTGGTGTCGGCGAAGTGGAGGATCTCCCACCAATCGGGCAATCCATCCGGTTCGCCGTCGACGTCTGTCAACAGCAGGTCTGCCATGAAGGGGGAGGGGTTTCCCACCGGGTCGATGTCCGTGAGCTCATGGTGCGCTTCGCTGTCCGGGGCGAATTGCTGGTCCCCATTCTCGTCAATCCAGGCCCTGATGTGGTACAGCTTGCCTTCGCCGGCGAGTCCTGGTGCGCTGTAGCTTCCTCCTGAGCCATCGAGTTCCGCCACAAGCTGGCCTTCGTCGAAGGGACCACGCGCCACTTTGTCCGTGCTGTAGACCTGGACGATGGTGCTTCCCGGTTGCCGCCCCTCGTAGGCGATCGCCCCGGAGAGTTCAATCTCGGTATGCAGGATACGGACGACGGCGTCCGGCTCGCTTGGCCGCGTTTCCTCTACGCCTGCCCCATCGCGGAAGATGCTGAAGAAGCGGTACGTGAAGCCACGCGTCACCTCCAGCGCCGCAGATGTCTGTTTGGTGTTTGCCAACCACAGTTCGTAGGGGCCATCGTTGACGGCGTAGTAGACATCAAATCCCGCGCCGACGGGGTCGAGGTCGATGTCTCCACCATCCATCCCCCAGCTCACGGTCACTGTATCGGCATCGACCACTTGGACCTCGCGGCCCGGCGTTTGCCCCCCCACCGTCACATGGCTGTCGTAGGCCACATTGCTGATGGTGTGCAGCGTCGAGTTGGTGACGATTGCTTCGTTGGTGTCAAAGATGATGGTTGCTGTATTGCGGATCTGTGTGCCGTTTGCGACACTCTCCGCCGGCAGGATTGTGAACGTGACGTGTCCCTCGCCGATGCCGGTCTTGACATACAATGGCACGGGATTGCCATCTTCGTCGGTGACGGTGTTGCCTTCGGGATCGGTCTCGTACACCTGATTGCCGTCCTCATCGACTTCGAGTATTTGATCTCCGTTCTCGTCCAGCACGTAGGCGTTCTGGGGCAGGAAGCCCAGGCTTGGGTTTGCGGGGATCTCACCCGTGAGTGGATCGATGGTGAAGAACTTCCACCAGGCGGTCCGTGTTGCCGGGCTGATGCCGCCACTCACGCGCAGGTTCATTCCGTTCTCAAGGGCGACGACTTGGGAGAAGAACGGGCTGTTCGTCGGCCCGGGCAGGACCGTACCGCTGAATGCGAACTCTCCGAGTCGGAAACGTCGGATATCCAGGCCATCCGGTAGAACGTCCGTGACGTTGACGACCGAGGCGTGCGTCCCGGCATCAGGCATGTTTTCAAACATGATCGTGTAGTTCAGCACCTTGTTGGCAGGGACGACGTTGAGCGCGCCAAGGCCCGGCGTTCCGTGCTTTTCGTTGGGGTCAGCGGATTGGTCACTGTTGGTGTCTCCGCCGCCGTGCGGACCGTTCCCGCCGCCACCGTCGTCATCGTCGTCATCGTCGTCATCGTCGTCATCGTCGTCATCGTCATCCCCGTCGTCATCATCGTCGTCCGGGTCGGGGGGATCTTCCTCTTCTTCCTCTTCTTCCTCTTCTTCCACGCACTCTCCATCTTCTTTGTGTTTGCCTTCCGGGCATTCGCAGCAGTCGATCGGGACGGCGAACGGCGGGATGATGATGCGCTGGGCCGAGCGCTCGTCTGAACTGCCTCGGGTCCGATCGAACTGTGCGATCATCTCGGGCGTCATCGTGACGAGATCCCCGCCGCGTGTCTGGTAGAGATTGCGCGGTTCCGCAGGAGTCTTGTTGAAGAAATAGGGCTGAGACCAGCCTGCCCCGCTGTCGTGAGCGTAGGCAAGCTTCCGCACGTTGACCGGATATGTGTCGTCGCCCTGGACGATATCGACCGCGAAGTTGTGGATCCATGCGACAACGGGGGTATCACCGGCATAGCGGACGGAGGGTTCATCCACCAGCGGTTGTGCATCGAGCTCGCGGGTCTGGAAGACCGAGACATTGGTCGGCGGGGAGCTCCAGGCGGCGCCGTCAAAGGTCACCGCGCAGACCACATCGTTGGTGCCGGAGTCGTCTGCATGACTTGCCCAGGCGACCGCAATCGCTCCATCCGGCCCGGCTGCCGCGCTCGGGCGCTCATCGGATCCTGGGAGATCGCCAATGATCTCAGGCTTGGACCAGCTTCCATCCGGGGTCCGATAGGAGGCACAGATGTGGGTCTCCTGTTCCGCATCCAGCAGCTCTTGGAGAGGCCGGTTCAGGTGCATGCCGAGGAAGTCCGACCGAACCCAGATCATCCAGGGCACGTCATCGGAATCGAAGACGATCACGGGAGACAGGTTCATGTACCGCGGCGGGGAGACATCGGGGAGCATCGTCCACGTCCCGGTGCCGGTGTCATAGGATGCGAGCTTGAGCGCCATCCCGGTATCGTGGGTTGAGGTGTTGGTTGCCTTACACCAGGCGGCGAGGATTTCGCTGCCGTCGCTGTTGGCGGCGATGAACGGGGCAACGTCCATCACTCGATCGGTGGTCGTGGCCAGGGGGTCCTCCAGGAGGATGGAGCTGTCCTCGGGGTAGACGTTGTCCGTCCCGATCACCGCTTCTTTCTCGATCGTTATCACTTCCGTCGATGTCACGCCCCCACGGGTCTCGACATTGTGTATGACGATTCTATCGTCGCTGACATCCAGCCAACGGCCTGCCCCGCGATCATCGCCGGAGGGCCACTGCTTGGTCCACGTCTTGCGTTTCCACAGGAGCTTGGCAGTAGCACTCGCCCGAATTCCCCATTCGCGCAGATTGACGCCGGGGCGCAGGTTCGCATACGGGGGCGGGTTGATGTCATAACTGACATTGATGAATGCCGTGGCACTGACCTCTGCCGACACCACGCCGGCAAAGAACGAGGCTGTTCCATATGGACCGGCTTCGATCTCGAAGGAGCCTGACCCATGGGTAGGCCACCCTGGGAAGTTGGCTGCCTGCCAGCCGAGACTTGCGCTCAGCGTTCCACCCACTTTGGCCCCGAGTTCGATATCGCAGAGCAGTGGCACGTAGAAGGACCATCCCGGCACGGATCCCTCACCCCCGAGGCTCAGCGTCAGGTCCGCATTGCGGAAGACCCAGTCACAGTCTTCGCCGTAGATCTTCTTGTTCGACTCCCACTGGCCGCTGAGCTTGACTTCTCCGCGCAGGTTGAAGTTGTCACTGAGGCTGACGGTGATGCCGAGCGCGGCTTCACCCGTGACCTCACAGCCGCTGAGGGCGGACTGCAGACGGCCGTCGATCGAGTAGCCGTAACGGCCGCCGATGAGCGGGATGCCCCGTGGCAGGTTCGTTCCGGCTTCCTGCTCGAAATCTACAACCCACGCGTCCTCGACATCACGGGTTGCCCAGCCCAGGTCGAGCTGCAGGTCAATTCCCCGGCTGCGTTGGATGATCGGGTAGGTATCTGTGTCGGTCGGGGCTACTTCCTTGATTTTCGCATAGACATCAGTGTCATCTTCCGCGTCGTAGTCCCGCTGGAGGAAAAGGGTGAGCATGGCGTCTGCGCCGGGCAACTGAATCACCGCCGCGTGGGTGTCGCCGTACACCCCTGTTGTGAGTCGGTAGGGCCGGGTCCACTCGTACACTCCTGTTGGCGTCCCATCAGGTTCGCGGATGGGACGCCCGAGAACGTACTTGAGGTGTTTGTTGTTGAGCGTCTTGTTGGTGACATCCGGGGTGTCCGCGTTGAAACCGGACTCAAAGACGATGGCCACCCCATCCTGGTCCTCGATAGCGACGCTGGGGTCGGCGTTGGCAAAGGCGATCAGCCTCGGGTTGGTGCCGTAGACGGGGTACTCCGTGCCATCTTCATTGTCGATCCAGGACACGGCCTGGCCCTGCACGCCCGGGGTCTGGTCCGCGCTGAGCCAGTCTCCCGCGCCATCCCAGACGGCGTGCCAAAGCTGCTCGCCTCGTGTCCACGCGAGTTGGAGGCCCCCTGTGGGTGACGTGCACATGGTTGGGTGCGCGTCGGCCGGTTCATCCGGGGTGGTTGTGGGGACGCTGCTTTCGGGCGATGCGAGAGCTTCCGCGATGAGGCCGATCACGTCGGTGTCCAAATCCACGGCCACGGTCAGGGGTGGACTGAACCGATAGCCGTCCACGAACAGGCCATACGTTCCTGGAGCGACATGTCCGAAGCGGAACTCGCCGGTGTTCCCGGTTGTGTCCGAGTAGATGCGGCTGCCTTCCTCCGCAACCAAAGCCATGGCCGTTTGACTGAGGGCCACGCCGGTGTCCCGGGCTCGCAGGAATCCGGAGACGACGCTCTGGTCTTCCTCGAAGCCGCGATCACGGGCGAACCCGAGGAGTTTGCGGACGTCTGCCGTGGCAGCTCCCTGGCGCCAGCGACGCAGGGCATCCTGTCGCAGGCCCTCGGCGAAGGACTGGAAGGTGTCGCCGTAGTGGTCCTGCATGTAGGCCATCATGGCCTCGAAATCGGCTTCCTCGACCGCGTCGTCAGCCATGTTTTGGCGCAACTGGTCGTAGTCGAATTCGTAGTTGGTGATGTCGAGGATCGTGTACTCCAAGCGCCGCCGGCCCACCTGAGGGATCTTGAAGGAGATGGGAACGGCGTAGAGGGACCCCGGGGGCAGTCGGTCGACGGGGCCATCCCGATTGATGGCGAGAATCTGGATGAAGTCTTCCTTCCAGGGGTCGTTAGGACTGAGGCGCACGAAGAAGCCCTTGCGTACGGCCGCTCGGACATAGAGAAGCGGAGCGGGGATATCCTGATCTCCGTTGTTCCCGTACTCGATCCACGCGAAGTAGGAACCGGTAGGACGGACCATTGAGGGGATGATGACTCGGGTGCGTAACTGTCCTCCGAGGCCTGCGTGGACGCGGAAGCAGTCGGGGAGTACGAACTCAGCGGCTCGGGTTCTGCGTCCGGGCGTGTAGGGGTCGGTCAGCTTCAGATCATAGTCCGCGACATACTCTTCGTCCTGTTTTGCGGAGGGGGCGGCTCCCCGCAGGTCGAAGGTGGCGTGGAGTGCTGTGGGGCTGCCGAAGAACAGCTCAACCGCGTCGTATTCCGCGCCGTCCGCGGCGATGAGTGTTGCCGTTGTGGCGCCGCTGAACTTCGCTCCGTCGATCTTGACGGTCACTCTGCCGTTGTTCCCGCCGAATTCGGGGCTGATCGTGTGGGCTTCGAAGGTGAGGTAGGAGGCCGCCAAGTCAAAGGTTGGGTCGGCGGCCTGGTTGGGAACGTCGTCTCCTCTGACGAGGATGTAGTAGCTGCCTTCCCGAGTTCCGGGGATGACGACCCGCTGATCGGGCTCGAAATGGTTGCTGAAGAAATACTCGGCGGTCACCGGATCGGGGATCGCACCGAATCGCACAAACAGCTCAGTGGACGCTGCTCGGTCCGTGCAGGTGAGATCCACTTGGAGATCCATACCGGCCAGCACATCCACGCGGAAGTAATACTCGCCACCGTTCGTGATCGGGTGGGTCACGGACGCCCCGTCTTGAAGTGGCGTGTTCTCATCGACGTCGTAGAGGCGTGCGACCGCGGTGTCTACCAAGTTGTCGGCTGCTGTTGCGGCGGCGTTGTTGCCCTCGTCGGCCTCGATAAGGCTCTGCCGGACATCCGTTCGGACGATGATGTGGTAGTTGCCTTCATTGACCGCCGGCAGAGAGAATGTGCGAACGGTGGTGGGCAGCTGGCCTCCCGAGTTCAGTCCCGCGACCCTCCCTGCACTTCCCACGTAGACGTCATCGACGTCCCACACGGCGTCGCTGCTGACGTAGACCGCGTCCGTCCACCGGCTTCTCGGGATGTTCCCCGTGCCGTGGTTACTCACGACCCACTGGACCACGAATTCCTCTCCAGGCTGCACGGGAATGTCATCCCGGTTCGGCGTGGAGACGACGACGCCCGACACCTGAAGGTCATAGCTGTAGGCGGCGTACTCCGGACTCCCTTCCGGCGGCGGAACCACCACGTTGAAGTACTCGTCCGGGCCGACGGCTTTGATGTTGTTTGTGCGGGATCCGCGCTCGTATATGCTGTTGCTCGAATCGCTGTAGATGATGATGTAGAAGTCTCCACCGAGGCCTTTGGGGACGGTGAAGTCGACATCGTCGACGGTATAGGTTTCACCCGGGGCCAGCGTTCGGTTCTGTGAAAGCTGCCTGACCGATCGGTCGCTGCCGTCCAGGTAGGTATCCCGCGACAGATACACTGTATCGACCCACGGGCGCCCCTCTGCCGGTTCCGTGCCGCTGTTGCGGACGGTGTAGGAGAGCCCAGTGACGGTCTGCCCGGTCAGGATTTGGGCGCGTGCGCCCACGTCGGACACAAGGCTGGGATCAGTTGCGCTGATGTCGACAGCGATCGCCTCGAGGTCGGCCGTTCCAGTCAGGCTGACCTGGAACTCGTCCGGTCCCGATCTGTTGTCATTGTTGCTGATCTCATTGATCTCCGGGCAGTTGCCGTAGGCATCGACGACCACGAACAGGAAGTAGGTCCCGCTCATGTCGATGTTAAGTTCGATGTTCGTGTTGACGGTGTAGGACTCGCCGGCTTCCAGTCCGGTCGTTCGCTTGTACTGGGTGACGCGTCGGTCGTTGCCATTGAGGATTGCGTCGCGCGAGAGGAAGACGTCATCGACCCACTCGAGTCGTGTGGGCCAGACGTCGTTGTCGCTCGGATTGGCCACCGTGTAGCGGTACTTCAGCCACGTCCCGGAGTTGAACGTCGGTGGATCGGGCGGCTCGCCTGTTCCCCCGAGGATCTCCTGGCCGGTGAGTTGGAGGTCGGGGCGCTGTAGTTCGGCGATATCGACAGGTGTCCCGATGAACCGGTTGTTGGTCCGGTCATGTTCGTAGACGGCATTGTTCTCCACCGTGTGGACCACGAAACGGACATTCGCGGGGGCGTTCTCGGCAAGTCTGATCGTGGCGCGTGCGTTGTAGCTTTCGCCCGGGGCAAGAGCGCCGCCTCGGTAGGTATGTGAATGCAGCCGTACCAGGTTTGCCAAATCATCGCCGGCAAAGTAGTAGAGCGTGTCCGTCCAGCTCTTGCGGTTGGTCGAGGCCCCCGCGTCCGCGGAATTCTCTACTGTCCATTGTACAGCGACGTGATGTGCCTGTTCGATATCTTCTGCCGGGGTGAGGACTTGGATGTCGGTCGGCAGGAGATCGGCTGCCGGGAATGGTGTGATGGTGATCGGGCCCAGCAGGACATCCGTATTGACAGCCACGTTGTTCTCTTTATTGGTCAGTCCCCCGTAATCTTCCTTCTCGCCGTTGCCGACGTTGGCTACGAGCCAGAATTGTGTCGGTTCAGTGACGAAGTTGATCGGGATGTCGTATTGGATGACGTCCTCGTAGAACCAACTGTCATTCAGAGTAGATGGGTTTGGGATCAGGCCCAGTGCGCCGTTCGTTCTTGTGCTGTAGGTCTTGCCGCCAATGGACTTGTCATTGCCGATCTGAGGATCGCTGGACAGGTACACGTAATCTCGCCACGAGGATGCCTTGGTCGGTGCGTAGCCCTGGTTTTCCACGCGGTAACGGACATAGAGCCTCGAGTTGGCCTGCACCGTTGTGATTGGGGGCAGTGCGGGGTTCGGGGCGGCCACGGCAGCGATCGATTCCGGCACAACCACGAGATCGGACGGGACGATCTCCTCGACCGTGATCTTGTTGCGATAGACACCGATGTTTGCCCTCGTGCTCTTCTGCAGCCAACTCGAGCCACCGGAAGCCGTTCCCAGCCCGTGGGTGTCAGAGATGATCAGCACGTAGTACTCGCCCGGCGCGATGCTGGTGGGGATGCGGCCTTCGGAGTGAATGACGTCGTCCCAGCGGTGCTGGCCGTTTTCGTTAACCGTGCCGTCCTGGCCACGATAGGGGGGCAGGACGCCGGCGCGATGGAAGAGGTGTGAGCCGAGCCAGATGTCCCCATTCCGGTCGTAATAGGGATCGACCGACAGGGCCATGGCGTCGTCCCAGCCGCCCCAGCCGGAGCTGTTGGTGTTCGCGTTTCCGGTGTTGCGGGATGTCCAGTTCCCGTAGATGCGCTCGCCCGGGGCGTAAATTTCTTTCGTCAAGTAGATATCGTCGGGATGCGGCCCTTCTCCTTCATAGTCTTGTGGCGACGGCACCCGGGCATCGGGGTTGGCGTCGGCTCCGGGGCCGCTGTAGCTGGACACGATGGACAGGTACGGGAGCGGCTGGATGCGGAACTCGATGTCGACGGGAGACCCGGAGGAGGTCGTGCCACTTCCGTAGTTGTCGTTCTCGCCTTGGTACTCGTAGACTTCGTCGTCCGAATCGGTCTGGACGAGGAGGTAGTAGGATCCCGCCGCGAACTCCCAGGGCACGGTGAACGCGTTGGTCTGCGTGTAGCTCTGTTCAGGTTCCAGATAGGCCTGATTAGGGACTTTCTTCATGGGGTATTTGTCCCCATACTGGTGCGGGGTAGTGGAGAGGAAAAGGCGGTCATGCCAGTGTGCTGTCCCGGTGCTTGTGTTCCCGATGTTCTTCACGGTCCAGTGGACAGTGAGCTCGTATTGGCCGTCGCTCTGGCGGCCGAGATCCTCGATGCTGGCCGCCTCGATGATGAGGTTCGGTGACGGGGCTACGGTGATCTCTACGGGACGGGCGAACACATTGTTGGCCGCGGCGTCCGCGGGCCCCTGGGGGTTGTTTTCGAACAGGACATCATCCGCATCTGTCTTCATGATGAGGTAGTACAGACCGCTGATTTCGCGTGGGATCCGGATCTCGACGGGGTTGGTGTAGAACTTCGGATCGAGCTCGTCGGTGGTGAAGGGGAGGCCGGCGGACTCCCGCTTGCCCTTGGCGAGGAAGTTGTCGCCGCCATCGAGGATGTCATCCGTTGAGAGGTAGATGTAGTCGTGCCACCGGCCGCTGGCGACGTCGTCCCCTGCGTTCTCGATCTTGAGGTAGGCCGTCAGGATGGAGCCATTGTCGATGCTGTCCGGGGCGGTGATCGCGAACGGCTTCAGGTCCGGATAGGGGGAGCCGTGGACGACCAGTTCCAGCGAACTGCTGACATTGTTGCCTTCCAGTGACACCTCGTGGACGCTGTTCTGGACGTCGGTCTGAACGAAGACGTGCTTGGTTGCGTCCGTTCCGTCGGGGAGCCGGATGACGGCTTCTGCTGTGTAGGACGCGCCGTCGACAAGACCACCTTGGTGAGACACGCTGTCTATGGTGACATCGTCGTCGTCGCCGAACACGGTGTTGGCGGAGAAGAAGACCCTGTCGGTCCACAAGCCGCTCGCATTCGCTCCCGTGTAGGCCAGGTTCTCGTTCTGAACGGTCCATTGGATGGTGACGAGTTTGCCGGTTCTTACGTCATCGTCGAGCACGGGGGAAGGACGTGTAACGGCGGTCACCTTCAGATCCGGGTAGGGGGCCTGGTTGATGTCGAAGGCGGTGGAGTCGCCGGTGTTGTTGTCTTCGTAGCCGGGTTCATGGATCAGGTCATTGCTCTGCCAGGACGAGCTGTGGTCTGTGATCACACGGATCTTGAAGCCTGTGCCGGCCAGGGCGCTGGGAATGGCGACGTGGGTGGTGTATTGGCGTTCTTCGCCGGCAGGAAGTGCGTAGTCAACGTAGAATGCCAGGTAGTGCCCATCCACGTTGATTTTGTACGTGACGTCTCCGGCTTCGAAGTCTCCGGTGTAACTGAGTACGACTCTGTCGCCCACGGCCAAGGGGCGTGTTGCGGCGGCTCCGGTAGCGGCATCCCAGTCGGGGGTTTCGTCGGGCGGGGCACCGACGCTGGATGAGAGGGCGCCAAGCTGACCGTCATCGAAGTTGATGGTCTGGTCTCCGCCGACCAGCGGCAGCACGATGTCGTCAACGGCTGCGCTGTCGTTCAGGTTCGTGTAGGACTCGGTGCGGTAGAACACCCAGGCAACGGTGTGACGACCTGCCGGGATCGGCACGGACATGTCTTTCCACTCTTCGTTTGTGGCTCCTTCCACGCTGTTCGTCGTGTAGTGTCGGACGTCCGCCAGGGGGGGATGGAGAGCGGATCCGCTGTTGTTGACGAGGTGGAGCGTGTCATGCCACCTGCCGGTGACGTCGAGATCGCCGGCATTCTGCAGCGTGTACGTCACGTCCAGGCTCTGGCCGCCGACCAGTGTTCCCGGATTGCTCACGTCGGTCACGCGAAGATCCGGCGCGAATTCCTTGGTCAGGTCGAGGGGGCGAATGGCCCAGTTGCTGCCGCCGGGCTGATCGTCTTCTTCGACCTGATCGAGGGCGTCCGTCAACACCTTCAGATAGAAGGTACTCACGCCTTCCCACTCCTGTTTCCATTCAGGTATGGTCACCGGGTGTGCCTGATCGTAGGTGTCGACGGGATCAGGGTCGATGTGCCCTTCGAGATCGCGTGGTCGATTCACGTTGGCGAGCAGGATGTCCCCGGCGGAGACCGTCGGGCTGTCGTCGGTCGATAGGTAGATCCGGTCTGTCCACATCGCGCTTGTTGCCACGTTTCCGTTGTTCTGGACGGTCCAGGCGACATCGACCGGGTGGCCGGTTCGCGCGGCCAACGGGTCAACGGGCATGGTGGCGGCCAGGTCGAACCAACCGATTGAGATCGGGCCCGTACGGGGCAGGAAGTTGTTGCCTTCCGCGTCCGTTCCTTCCAGGAACTCGTTGATGCTCCCACTGCCGTAGGTCCGCCGGTCGACGTGGGCGTAGAGATAGATCATGGCCGTGTCGTCGTCAATGCTCTCATACACGTATGTCGATCCGGTGAAGGTATGGCTTTCGCCTTCTGTCAGACCTTGTTCGAGCGTGTGGTAGTGGTCCTGTTTCCGCAGATTCGGGTCGTTCTGTGCTTCGTCCCAGGTCGCTTTGCTCGACAGGTAGAGCGTGTCATACCAACCGCGGGGTGTGACGCCCTCGCCAAGGTTCGTCACCGTCCATTCCGCGGTCAGCCAATTCCGTTCCATGATGGTCGCGGGCGACGTGACGCTGTCGATCCTCAAGTCGCATGCCCGAGCGGCGATCACATCGGGATCGGCGGGGGATTCGGGGAACATGCCGTCGTTGTTGAGTTCGTCCGACTCGGCCACGGCATTGCTTCCGTCGGTGACCACCTTCATCCGATAGGTCGTCAAGGCGAGGTCCGCGGGCACGGTGAATGTATGCGTGTAGGTCCTGTCCGCCCCGGGGACCAGTGTTTGGTTGTGATGGTGGGAGCCGATGAGGATTTCCGCACGGGAGCCGCTGCTGTCCACGAGGTACAGGTCGTCCCGCCAGTTGGTCGCCGTTTCTCCGGAGTGTTGGTTCTTGATCGTCACCGTCACAGTGGCTTCCGTTCCACGGTCGAGGGACTCCGGAGGCAGGATTTCCTTGACGATCAGGTCAGGGGTGATGATCTCGAGCTGCCCTGGCCGCCGGTACGCGTTGTTGATTTCGGCTGCTGCTGCCGTTTCGGGGTCGTACTCCTGGATGTTGGTGTAGGCGTCGGTGTGAATGTGGACGTACCAATAGCCATGTGTGATTCCCTGGCCACTGGGCATCGGGAGATCCAGAGACTGCGAATACGTGCCGCCGGCGGGGCAACCGCCGTCGTGACGCACGGTCTCCCACAGGATTGCCGTGCTCGGGGAGAAGAATGCGGAACGGCTCAGGTAGATTGAGTCCCAGACCGTCATATTCTCGGGGAGGTCAGCATTCCCAATGTTCCGGACGGACCAAGACACCGTGCTGCCGGCGGTGGAGACTTGGGGAGGCGTCACCAGGTTGAAAGGCTCCAGATCGATGGCGTTGACCTGGACCGTGCCCGCGATGGTCGTGTTGTTGTCCACTCCGTAATTCTCGTCGTTTTTCTCCAGCAGGTGACCTGCATAGTCATTGCGGATGAAGAATGTGTACGTGCCTGGAGGGGTGGTTGCCGGGAACGTGTACTGTCCGGAGACCTCGACCGAGGCCCCCGGCGCTAACGTTGGGTTGAGCCAACGCTCCAGCAGCCTCGTGTCGCCGCCAAACTGGTCGTCGTCTGACAGGTAGAGCGCGTCGTACCATGCGGCGGGCGGCTCAGCGTCGGCGGGCGGGGCGAGGTTGAGGGTGAACCAGCCGTAGTCAAAGACAGCATAGGGGTTCAGCTCAGCCGGGAGCGTCAGCGGATGCGTTTCGTCCACGAGGACGGTCAGATCAGGCGTGTCAGGCATGCTGAAGGCGAGCTCTTGTGAGATGGTCGTGTTGTTGTTCGGGGCGTCGTCGCCGAACTCCTGGTTGGTGCCGTAGAAGTTGATGATCGCCCGTATGTAGGCCGTGGGTGTGTCGGTCGGGATATTGACGTTCCAGGTGTAGATCCGTTTTTCGTCCACGGTAAAATCGTCATAGATGTACTGGTCACGGAGGTGTGTTGGGAAGTTAACGCCGTCCGTTCCCAGGTATAGACTGACGTAGAAGGTCGCATCCGCTGGGAGGTTCGCGTAGCCGGCCTGGAATGCGTTGGTCGGGGAGGCGTTGATGAGGTCAAAGCTGACGTCGACGCTGCCGCCCCACGATGCCCCGTCCGGGATTCTGATGTCGTGTGTGAGCATGTCGGCCGTGCCCAGTGAGACGGTGATTACCTCTGTCGATGTGAAGACGTTGTTGTTTTCCGTCACCGGGTAGTTGGTTGCGTGGTAGCCTCCATCGACTCCCTCCGCAACGTCTCCGCGCGTAGTTCTCGCTCCGCTGTCGTAGGTGTACCCGTTGCTGTCCGCGCAGATGCGCAGGTAGTAGTCGCCCGGGGTGATATCGCCGATGGCTCTGGTGACCTCAACGGTATGCGTTCCTCCGGCAACCAGATTCTGGGCCGCATCGTTCGCCGACACCTGCTGGTACGAGTAGGGCCAATTGTTGAGCAGGGAGATCACGTTGTCCGGGTTGCTTGCGTCGACGAGGAAGTAGCTGTCGTAGAAATACCGCGGTCCGACGTCGGCCAGCCCGATATTTTCCAGAACGTAGGAGAATGTGAGGTCCACGCCGGTTGTTGCCGCTGCGGGCAGCGTGGTGGTCTGCTGTACGGTCAAGTCGGGCAGGTCGGGCGCCTGCGCGGTGAAAATCGCCGTGTCGAAGTGGTTGTTGTCCTCTTTGTTGAACTCCTCGACTGTATCGTCGCCGTAGTTCGGTCGGTCGCCCTCGACCCGGATATGGAAGGTCGTATCCGCGTAATCCTGGAGGGTGATCTCTTTCTCGCGCCAGGTGACCCCTCCCGCCGGCAGCAGGTCATCGACAAAGAAGTCGAAGTTGTCGTAGTAGTCTCCGATATTGAGTCTATACCAGAATGTCAGTGTCCCGCTTTCCACCAGATCGACGACGGTCGTCAGTTCACCCCATTGGTTGGTGGACGTCCCGTTGCCGATCATGGCACACTGGCTTCCCGCGTCGGTGTGGTTGGCGGTGTCTGTGCTTGCCCAAGACACCTCGTTGTCCTGAGCCACGCCTGTCGCCCAAGGGCCGAACTGTGGACCTGCCCCCGGGAGTTCTGTCACCGTGACGCCTTCGAAGTCCTGCGTATCTGTGGTCGTGCCGTCGCCGACACTCAAGTGGACGTCGTCAAGGTAGGCAAGGTGAACATCGCCGTAGCTATAGTTGCCCCGGAGAAAGCGCCAGCGGAGCTGGTGCTTGCCGGGCGGGATTGAGACCGTGAACTGCTCCCACGCCGTACCATCACCAGTGGGTGTGATCGCGCGCATTTTCCACGTATCGTTGCTGTCCACGTAGGTGCTTACGGCATCGAACTGCCATGTCTGCTGGGGATACGTGTTGGCTCCCCAGTGGAAACCGATCTTGTCCTGCCAGTAGGTGTCCAGTGGAACATCCTGATTTCCCAGGTTCTCCAGCTTGTAGCGTACCGTCATTGGGTGGCCCCAGAGGAACACGTCTCCGCCGGGCGCGTCCGGCTGGAGAAGCTGGACATCGGTCACCTGCAGGTCCGGCGCCGGTTGACTCTCGACCGTGACCGCGGGGCTGGCCCCGACGTTGTTCTCGGTGTCCCCCCACTCCTGGAAGCTCTGGTTCTGCCAGTTGGTTGTCACGAGGACGTGCTTGTCAAGCGGGGCGCTGTCAAAGCTGGGGACGGTGACCGTCATCGTTTTGGTCCAGGACTGTCCCGGACACAGCATCCCATCGATGAAGAAGTAGACGCGATCGCCGTAGCTGCAGTCGGTCTTGAGGTAGAACGACACGTCTCCGGCAGCCACATCCCGGGTGATGCTGATCACGGCCATCTCTCCTGCGGGAGTTTCCGGCGTGCGCATCGATTTCGTCCCGGATGCGGACACGGTGTTATCCATTATCCACGGGTAGGTGTTCGGGAGGTACCATCCCCCTGGCGCTGTGTCGGCATCGTACACTCCGAGATCGAATCCCTGTCCTGCCGCGACGTTCTCGAAGTCCTCAACATCGCTGGTTGGGTCGCCGGGGAATTCGACGCCATCGATCCAGGCTCGGTCCAGCTCGGTGTCGTTCGCCGGATCATTGTCTTTGATGAAGGCCCACGTGAAGACGTGTGGGCCGGCTGGAACCGTGTACGACCGCCGATACCAATCCTGGGTGTAGCTGAAGTAGTCTCTGTGGGAGTGGCTTCGTTGGGTGAGGTAATCGTCGTCATTGTCCCAGGCTGTGTCGTCAGAGATGTACACATAGTCATTCCAGTTTCTTCCCGTGGGGGCCGTGTGTCCCTTCCTCCACTCCTCCGGGAGAATCTCAGGTCGGCGTGTCAGCGTTCACGGTGATGGGCTATGTTTCCGGCCGTGTCGTTCGTGAGACGTTGACGTTGAGATTGTCCTGAGGAGGAAAAGGG